>OGCI01000056.1_pt1 | contig 128635 bp, 156 predicted proteins | sample 1570021 | NCBI WGS metagenome assembly OGCI01 (sample SAMN06264664, study PRJEB24512) | hot springs metagenome | isolation source: Hot spring water | place: South Africa: Tshipise | collected 2015-06-21 | reverse complement strand
GCCTTAGCTCCAATGTTCTTGGCACCTTGTAGGAAACCACCTTTTACAGCCGCGGGCGCAACTGCTCCGCCCACCTTGGTGGCGTTTGTTGCAGCTAGTGCAGGCAATGTTGATGAAACTGCTGGGGCCGCACTAGCTGCGGCGCTTCCTGCACCCACAAGACCAAGGGCTTTCAAAGGGGCAGGTGCTCTTGAAGCGGCACCTTTCATTGCTCCCCATATGCCCTTTGCACCGCCTGTATTTTTCCAAGCATTAGATGCTGCTAATGCACCGTTTTTAGCGCCCTGCCACACACCCCCAACAGCACCTTTCACACCTTGCCAAACAGAACTAGCTGCTCCTTTGACGCCACCCAATACTTTACCACCTAGGCGACTAGATGCGGCCTTGATGCCTGCATACCCCAAGACAGCATTTACTAAGCCATTCATAATGGCGTCCATGATGTCGCCCTTACCACCTACACTCGCTGCTCCAACAGAACCAGTTGCTCCCATTTGCAACATACGCTGAGCTGCTCTAGCTTTACGAGCTTCGATTTCATCCTCACGTTGCTTCAGAGAATCGACGCGGGTGTTCTTTTCAACAGCCTGCATTACCTTAACAATTTGACCATTGATGTCCAAAAGCTCTACAAGAGTCTCTTGGCTCTTTTCGGGGACGTCTATGATTTCAGCGATAGACCCTTCTGTTTTATTTGAATACCCTAGAAGCAGAGGTGTTGTTGAATTGTTAGATGATGAACCTTCACCACCTAGCTTTTTTAAGATCTTTGTTAGGTTTTCATTCGTTTCAGTGAAGCCTTCGTCTATTGTATCTAGCAGTTCTTCAACTAGATCGATGTCCGTTTCATCATCAGTTTCAAATGCGGGTTTATCAGTGCTGATGGTTGATCGGTTGGGTTCGACTTTTTTTGTTCTATCACTTATTATATCCAAAATCTTATTGACTCCGCGACCGAAGAATTTGGGCATGATTGCGTTAACTACATTTTTACGAGTGAACACACTCTTAACATTTTCAACCGAATCCTCGGCGAAATTTTTAACGCCTTCCTTTAGCTTTTGAGGTAGCTTTGTTAGTTCTTCAATTGCTTTTCTTAGCTTACTTTCTTCGTTTGGCATTTTTAATCCGTTCGTTCTCTTCTCTAATGTGTTTCGCCAACATAGCCAAGTAAATTTCTCGTTCAAAAGGAATCATACTTTCAATCTCGGTCAATGAGTATTTGTGTAACTGCATCAATTGGAAATTGAGCTTATACATTACACTCAATGGCTCATGACCGAGAATTATCCGAAAAAATTTAGAACGCCTTTCAATTCAATAAATGATTCTTCGCCGCATTTGGTGCATTTAGTCTTAGGCTTCAGAACCAATGTGGGTTGATTTCGGAAAAATGCATCAACTCGTTCTGAAGCATCAGGTGGAAATGAATCGACAAACTCTTTGAATTCGTCTTTGTTGAATTCTGTAATTACCTCATCACCGTGGATAACCATTTTGGTCTTCGCATACAACAACTGTTCGCTTGTTAGACCGTTCATCATATCCAGTACATCTTTGACTGTAACATGGTCAAACGTGATAGAGATTGAATCTGTAATCTTGATTGTGCTTTCAGGGAAAGGTTCATGGGTCGCGGTTCTAACATCAACCTCGATGAAGTTCTTCTGATTACACGTTTTCCCATCATGTGCGGCTTTACACTGATATGTCATTTCAACAACCTCACCCACAGACTTGGAACGAATATGCAAGAATGCATATTCCAAATTGACCGTAGGTTGTTTTAGCCAATCAATTTTACCGAATGTGCAATTTGTCACCAATTCAACAATACCTTCAACAATATCTTTCTCTGAACCACCCTCTGCAATAATCAGGAGATTCTTCTGTTCCTTAACAGTGAATGGTCGAAACTTCAAATCTTCGCCTGTCGGAAGTTTTGTAGTGAATGTAGGACTTTCAATTTTTGGTAGCGCCATAGCAATCCTCTTAGCTAATGTTCTTCATATATCTATATCTTAAACAAAATCGAAACCGCCGAACAATCCTCCCAGTTGTGTTTTATCCATAACTGAGATTTGTCTAAATGCTCCCAAGCCATCATCAAGCATAGAGGCCAATTCAGATTTCATGTTGCTCAATGGTTCATTAATTGTTCTTTCAGCATTCAGCAAACCGCTTGAAATTGAACCCACGCCTGAACCTCCTGCAACTGAACCGAAGGTTGGTCTTCTGAAGATTGTCTTGTTTGCAACAGTTCTCATTCTTTTGAAAGTGAATGTTACGGGCAAACGAGAATAGGATCCACTTTGATCCCAACCCAATGAAATCTGACCGATTTGTGTAGGAAATACGTCTTCTAACTCAATAGCATAGCTTGAAACACCGTTCTCCATAATCTGATAAATCTGTAAGCTACCAGAATAGTCAACCTTGTAGTTCATGTTACCTGTTTCTCTATCATATATTGAATTTACCCAGACGTCAAACAATTTCTTCACCTGGAAGTCACGATCTAGTCTGAAGGTGATGTTCAATTCATCATGCGCTTTGCCGTATGCAAATTTAGCTGGCATGTCATAGTAGCGCAGCTCGTGTGTCAGGATTTGGGTGCCAGGGAATTCAGCGGTCTCTGCAAAAAAGTGTAGGTCTCTCACAATCTCGTTGGTGCCTCGAGTGTTGTTCATTACATCAGGGATGTTAGTGAACTCTACCCTGAACATTGTTGGCTTTGCAAATCCTCGCTTGCCTAGCGTAGCCTTAAAATCGTCAATCATTTCCGATCTCGTTTAACTTGTTGATTCTTAACGGATTTCTTTGAACTATAGCAGATTATCAATGGGGGATGGGGTGGGATGATATATTACCATACCTTGTCCTTGAACAATTCCTTCTCCGTAATGATTCGGAACAACCAATTCCTCTCCTTGCAATACAGTTCAGCAGCTTTCCACTTTGCAACGTTCTTAGTGTACGTCTCGACTTCCGTCAAGAAGGTTTTCTCTTTCTTTCGACCTTTTTTTGTAGGTGCTATTGTCTGGGAATAAGGTTTGATCTCAATCATCATTTTCACAACACCTTGTTTGGTTTTCATCGTCACTATGAAATCAGGATAGTAACGATGCATCTTCCCATCTAGTTCCCAAAAGTAAGGCACCACCACTTCTTCAGAACTCCATGATATAATGGAGTCATGATTGTCTAGGAAAATCATGAATCTCTTTTCCCAGGATGAACGAAAAATGACGTTTGTGGGGTCACCTTCATATTTCTGGGGGTTCCTTAATACGTATCTACCTTGTTGGGGTTCTCTCGCCATGGATTCTCAATAAATACTTCATCAATATATTTATACTAAAGAGAACACCAGAATGGCGACTATCAATCCACAAAGCATCATAGATGGTGGCAGAGATTTCAATATTAGGGAGGCGTTGAACGTCAATACTGGCGAATTAAGTCAACTTGCACAAGAGCCCGCAGAGCAAATTTTTTCGCAAATTCCAGAAGACCCCAATTCTGGAAGCACCGAAAGTAATTTCACTTGGGAGGGGGCTGCTTGGTTCCCTGATGATTTGGGTTCTGCTGCTAATTCTTATTATGTGAAATTTGAAGTCTATATGCTTGACACCGGTAAAGGGCTTTCGGGCGTCAGAGGAGACTCTGACAAAGAAGTCACATTCGTTGAAGGTGAAGGTCCTCGAATGGCTCAAAATATGGGTCCTGAAGGTCAATTGAGAAACACAAGCGTTGCAGGTTCTCCTGTTTTGAAAAAGCTAAGCGAAATCATCGCATTGCCTATGCCCGATTCAATTGTAACCGATCACTCAACAATGTGGTCAAAAGCAGAAGGCGGTTTGGTTTCAGCTATGGTTGCTATGGGTGATGAATTTTTGAATAACCCCGGAACAGTTTCTGAATCTGCTACAAAGGCAGCAAAGGCAATGTCATTGGGTGCGGCTTCAGGTATTGCTGGATTGTTAGAGCAGATAGATTTGGAAGGCGCAAAAACAAACCTTAAGCTATTGACAAAAAGAGCACCTAACCCTAGAAACGAATTCTTGTTTGATGGTGTCAATAATCGTTCATTCAACTTCCAATGGAAATTCATTCCTAAATCAGCAGCCGAGGCAATCAAGCTACATTTCCTTTTGGAAAAAATGAAGCTATATATGTATCCAGAGCTTGACCAAAGTACAAGCGGTAACTTCTATTTGTTCCCCGCGATGTTCGATATAACATTCATGCATGGTGCTCAAGAAAATAAATGGCTATACCGAACATCCACTTGCGCCTTGACCAATATGATTATCAACTACACAGGCGCTGGCCAGTGGGTTGCGACCAATTATAACGGAGCGCCCGTTGCTTGGGAAGTCACAATGCAATTTACTGAAATGGAATTCCTACACAGAGATCGTTTCAAAAATAACAATAACCTTGAAGGAGTTGCTAGATGAAATTGTTTAGAAAGCTCCCATTACAAAGTTATTTGTTTGAAGGTGACGATGATTATTTCTTCTTTAGAGATATTTTCATAAAGCTAAGAATATTAGAATCTCTACGAGATAGCCCTACGTTTCTAACGACCTTGACATTAAACTCTGCAGAAAGAGCAGACGTTATTGCCCATAAATTGTATGGTCGTTCTGATTTATTCTGGACTTTATATTTGGTTAATGATATTGTTGATCCTAATGAATGGTTAATGGACACAAGAAGCATTGATGTATTCATCAAGAAGAAATATGATAATCCAGGCGCCACCCATCATTATGTTAGAAACGGTCAAGTGGCAGATTTGAGGGCGAACCAGATAATGATCAATAAACGCCCTTTCGGAACAGTAGATTCGGATCCTGAATTTGATATAATTGATCCCACAACATATTATCCTGTTTCTAATGCCGAACATGAGGAATCGGTGAACGATTCAAAGAGAATCATCAGAGCAATTAGAAAAGAATATATGCCTTCATTTTTAATTGACGTTGAGAAAAAATTGAGAGGCACTAATGTCTGAATTAACAATTCCGTTTCTAGGCACATATAGATCAGTTAAGCTGAAAAACAAAGACGGGAAAGAATTCAACATCACGTCTTTTGTTTCTGAAATTAGCATTTTCGAGGATTTGTTTTCAAATAGCCTATCTGGCGAATTGTTAATGGTAGATAATGTTGGTGCATCCGATTTGATGAACCTAACAGGCAACGAGAAATTGACAATTGAAATTTTTGCCGAACCTGGAAGCGATGAGGTTGAAATCAAAGAGTTTTATGTTTACTCTGTTTCAAGTCGTTTGAAAAATAACCCAACATCTGAAGTTTACAAACTACATTTCATTTCGTTTGAAAGTGTTCTGAATGAACACACCAGGGTGTATAGCGCAATTGAAGGCACCAATTCAGAAGCAGTTAAGCAATTGTTTAGCCAATACATTGGAAGCGAAAAACCTTTTGAAGTTGAATCTACAAGCGGTTCATTTAAATTCGTAATGCCTAGTTGGACTCCGTTCGAGGGTATTAACTGGTATGCTGGTAGAAGTATATCGGCAGAGTCTGGTGGAAGTTATTTTCTTTTCTACGAGACGATGAAAGGTTACAATTTCAAAAGTGTAGAGAAATTGATTACAGCAAGTCCAGTTTTTGAATACCGATATGAACCCGCAGGCAAAAGCTTTGCTGCGAAAGACCCATCCAATATTCGAGAATATGAAATTGTCAACATGGGCGACACCATTAAGGGCGTAACGGAAAACTACACAACCCTTTGGACAAACGATTTGATCAGAAAGAAATATGTCAAGAAGCGATTTGAGATTGAAAGTGACAATAAAGGTAAATTGAATGATGCATTGATTGGTGTTGCAGATCAGAACGGCTTTGGTGTCTCATTGAAATCAAGACGAGATGTTTTTGGCTCTGAAGTTATCATCAAACCAGAAACTAGAAACGTTCATTCAGCCACACAAACATATTACTACGATTCAATCCAAACCAAGCTGTCTGCAATGAGACAATTTTCAAATCTGAAGATTCGTTTCTTGGCCTTCGGTCATAGAAAGATGAAGGTCGGTGATGTCATAGATATGAAGTTCCTACAGACAAAAATGATTACTACGGAGAACAAAGATAACTCCGAAGATAAATTGTTATCAGGAAAATATTTAGTTACGGCTATTCGTTACATTTTTAAAGCACAAGACTTTCACATGTCTGTTGAAGCGGTTAAAGACTCGAGGAAAAGCTAATGATTAGTGGAAACAAATTCTATTATGGTGTTGTAGAATCACGAGCCGACCCTTTGAAATTGGGTCGCTGCAAGGTTCGGATAATGGGTATTCATACAGAGGATACCGTTTTGCTTCCTACTAAAGATTTACCATGGGCGTTCCCTTTGCAGCCTATTACGTCTGCAGGGGTTTCAGGTATTGGGTTCTCACCTACAGGTCCGGTTGAAGGAACTTGGGTTGTTTGTATTTTTCGTGATGAAGGTTCATTTCAAGAACCAATCATGTTGGGAACTCTGGCTGGCATACCAGAAGAAAAAGGACAGAAATTCTCAGATCAATACCCAGGAACTGCCGGAACAAGATATGAAGGTCTCAAAGACCTCACATCGATAGAATCTGACGAAACCGATTCTTCGGGCGGAATTCTGAAAGACGGTTCGGGCAACGTTGTCTTGGACGGTTCAGGCAATCCCGTAAAAACTAGAACAGGCAACGTCCTTAATCAGGTAGATGGAGTTGCTTTACCATCCAAGGAAAAGAAAGCTGATTACAAGGTTGGTCAGCTAACAAGCCAATTCGAATCTAACGGTCGAATTGATGCAATCAACGATTACAAAGGCAAAGCGTCAGGCGACCTAGGTGGAGCATCATACGGCAAGTATCAGCTTGCATCATACATGGGAGCAGATGGCCCAAAGAGCAGTAGAGCAAACAATTCTCCAGTAAAGCGTTTCATAGACGGGTCCAAGTACAAACAAGACTTTGCTGGATTAGTTCCCGGCACACCCGCTTTCGATGCTAAATGGAAAGAGGTTGCAGCTAGAGATCCCAAAGGGTTCGAGGACGCCCAACGCCAGTTTATTGTAGACAATAACTATACACCAACACTGAACATCTTGAGAAAAGACGGCATCGACTTGACAAACCGAGGCCCTGCTGTTCAGGAAATGGTTTTCTCTACATCCACCCAATATGGTAGTGGCCGTGTTATCAAACGAGCATTAGCTGGCAAAGACATATCATCAATGACAGATGCTGAGATTGTTGCGGCAGTCCAAGATGACAAGATCAAGAACATAGATAAGGACTTCAGGAGCAGCTCTCCAAATATCAGGGAAGGTGTGAAGAAAAGAGCTGAACGTGAAAAGGCTCGTCTAGTTGAATTTGCCGGCGATGACGGGCCGATAGCTAAGGAAGACGTTGAGGCAATCAAGAAGAAACAACAAGCCCAACAATCAAACCTAGGAAAACCAGTGGGGGAATCCACAACTTCAGGCCAACCAAAACCGATTCCCGCATCCGGTGTAACCGAACCTCGGACAATAGAGAAAAACGACAAGCCAGGATTCCAAGACCCATTTGAAGTCTATCCTCGTAAGAAATGGATAAATGAACAAGACGTTTCTAGACTTGCACGAAACGAGAAAATCGATCAGACGATTGTTAAGGCAAAAGAACAAACTCTAATCAAAGGCGTAGGTACAGCGGGTGGTGGTTCATGGGACGAACCAAAATCACCTTACGCTGCAAAATATCCTTTGAACCACGTTTATCAATCAGAGTCGGGCCACACTGTTGAATACGACGACACGCCCGATGCTGAACGTATCCACATTTATCATAGAGCGGGTTCGTTTGTTGAATTCCATCCTGACGGCACGGTTGTTTATAAGAGTGTCAAGGATCAATTTGAAGTCACTGTTGCTGACAGAAACATCTACGTGGGTGGCACCTGCAATATCACGGTGATGGGCGACACAAACATCTATTCCAAAGGCGTCCTAAACATGGAATCAGATGGCGATATGACAATCAAAACAGGTTCAAACCTTCACATCGGTGCAGAAGGTCAAGCGTTCATCATTTCCAATGGCGATATGCACGTTGGTTCAAGTGGTAACTTGCACGAAGGCGCAAGTAACATTCTGATGAACTGTTCTTGGTTCCCTCAAAATATTTCCGCAGGAGATTATGCTGTTGGTAAAATTACAGTTGAAGTTTATGACGATGATGAGGAAGTTCCTGTTCAAAGTGTTGAATCCGAGGCAGAGGCAATTCAAGCAGCCCAAGCTAGCGGTGCTATTCCACCGGCATCACAGGCGTCGCCCCCAGCCAGACAACCCGATGGCACAATGAAATCAACACAGACAGAACCCGATCCTGAAATAGAGAAGCTAGAGAAGGCAGAGCCTGATAAGAAAGAAACAAAGTGCCCGGGCGATGATCCAAAAGGAAGCGATCAAATCAGCACCAATTACAAATTGGCAGATTTGACCACAAGCCCAGTGTTTTCTAAGGTTTCATTGAAGGAGCAAGGTGGTCTAACGAAATGTGAGATTTTCGATAACCTAAGCGCTTTGGCTAAAAACGTTCTAGAGCCAATTAGATCACGCTACGGAAACGAATTCATTATTACATCAGGATTACGAAATATGGGGTCGAACGGCAATTCTCAACATCCTAAGGGTCAGGCAGTTGATATTCAATTCCCAGGATTGCCTAAAGAACAATATGTTCACCGTATTCAAGAAATCTCTAAGATCCTTCCAGCATTCGACCAAATGATTCTCGAATATCATGGAAGAAATCCGGTGATACATATTTCATACAACCCTAACGGCAATAGAGGTCAGAAGAAATCAACACCCGATCTGAGGACCTACTTTTCGGGTTTCAGAGATCAATCAATGGGTTTGGTTTACACCTAAGGTGGAATGGAATTAGGTCTTAAACGAGATTTTTCGAGGAGCGTAAATATGTCGTCTTCAAAGGAGGTTTCGCCATGCCGGCAGTAACTCGGTTAGGTGATCTTTGTACCGGACATGGCTGTTTCGCCCCTAGACCATCTGTTACGGCCTCTCCTAATGTGTTTGCAAACATGATTCCCGTCCATAGGCAAAGCGATGCTTGGGCTGTCCATTGTTGCGTTTCCTGTCACGGCTCTGTTCTTGCATCAGGTTCTCCTAATGTTTTTGCAAACAACCTTCAGGTCGGAAGAATCGGAGACCCCGTTGCTTGCGGCAGTTTTGTTGCAACAGGCTCTCCTAACGTATTTGCAAACGGATGATCTACAAGCCAATTAAGCTCGATAGGGATCTTTGGGTTGATCGGACTAAAATCGTTCAACCCGATGACCTCATTCTTATTCATCCCGAAGTATTGAGGATTCAATCCTCCTACATCTTTCAGATTGCTAATTACAATCCTAGAGACACCTATGAAATAACGTTTTCAAAGGGAACTTGGACTTTTAATCAAGGCTATATTCAATACACCACACCTGATGATTATTTTGGCCCTTTGAAATTGAGAATCAAACAAACCAAAGCCCCATTTCAGGGTTATGTCTTGTTTGAAGACGGTACGATCTATACTGAAGACGGCACAATACGCAAGGCTGATAAAACGCCTGATGGCAAATGGGTTTATGATGATCAGTATTCAAATTATGAGGAAGATTTTCAGAAGTTTCAAGTTGAAACACCTGCACTTCCCGTGCCTACAACAAGGGTTCACAATAAAACAACCAGATTAGGTGAATATACACCTTCAAACCTATTTGGTGATTTGGGCTCTGTCAAATTAAATAAATCTCTGGCTGCATTGAAGAACGGCAACGTAATGGATTATTACTTGCCTTCTGAACGTGTGAAAACGCCTGACGAGAGAAAATTCTTCTACAGGACACAAAATGGAAAATTTATTGCTATACCCCGAAATTCCAACGTTACTGAATCTGGTGGTGACGTTTTTACTGGTTATAGAAAACCTGGCGAAGTGGGTGGATCCCTAACCGTATATAAAGGCCCAGACAAATTAGATAGAACCTTTGAATGGGACTTTGAGATTCTACTTTGGGACTTGAAAGCAGTTGTTCCAGACGAAATAATTTCATTGTGTCTAACAACGGTTGAACTCACACCTGTTCTAAGAGGTATCGCCACAGGACATACATACTTGTGGGAACAAATTTCTGGAGATCAATCAACGGTAACTTGGCTTACTCCCAAGAATCAAAAAGACGTTGTAATTGATCTGGGTAATATGAAGATTGACCGTGTATTTAGATTTTGGATTTCAAAAGGAACCAGATACGAGAAATATTATGATATTCACATCTATGGTACTCCGTTTGATAGAATCACAAACGCACCCAATGCTGGTATGGTCGTAGGTGTTCATCAGAACCATTTGAACATCAAAGTGCACGAGTGTAGTCCGATTCTTTTGAGCTACCAAAACATCTGGAACAAACAACTAAGAGTCAACATTGTAAGGAATTACTAAAAATGGCAGTCAAACTTTCATTGGCAGCTAGAACAGAACTAGCACAAACACTAATCAACAAAATTGATGCAGGCGGCGCTGCGGGGGTTTTGAAGATTTATGACGGAATTCAACCTACAGGCCCCGATAGTCCTATCACTTCACAAAACGTTCTTTCAGAACACACATTGTCTTATCCTTGCGGTACAGCATCAAACGGTGTTTTGACATTTGGACCAATTGCCGAAGATTCGTTTGCAAATGCAACAGGCACTGCTGTTTGGGCACGAATCTATGATTCAACAGGGAATGCAGTTGCTGACGCATCTATTACCCAAGTTGGTGGCGGCGGTGATTTGCAAATGAACACAGTGAACATTGTTATCAACGGTCCTATTCGCTTCACTACATTGCAGTGGACTATGCCAGGAGGATGAATGACCCAGAATAAATACCTATAATCAGGTATCTGGGTTAAATGAGTTATCAATATCCGCCAAACAATCAAGTAGATTTTAGCTGGGTAGGTTTCGATGAATACACCTACCCTGATTCTACGTCTGCAGATTTCTCTTGGTATAATTACGTTTGTCGTTATCTAATACCGACAAGCCCAAACATCGATTTCCGCCTAGATAATCCCGCGACAGGATATGTTTCGCCTCCAGGCGGGCAAGTGTATTTCCATTTGGTTTGTGATGATCGGGCCAATGAAACAGTATTAGTCAGTAGTGGTTGGAAATTAGGTGGGTTTGAGTCTCTATCTGAGATAATTCACTGGCCTTCACCTTGGTTAGTTTCTGGTTCTGCAACGCTATCGGGTGGGCTGACTCTTGTAGGTAAAATCGCTACTATCATTAGTGTAGCAGGTGACAACGTTTTTACAATGGAAAGCTCTTCAGTTATCGACCGTGGTAACTGGGGAAGGTCAAATGCTCGTATTAGAAGTCCGATAACATCACAGGGTTATGCAGAAATGATACCTATTGTCATGGCTGCAGTGAACAATATCGGCAACATGACCATTTCAAGCCAAAGTGGTGTTATTATCACTACAGTGTTTGAATTGGGCCAGAACATGCAATTCACTGATTCAATCAGTCATTTGCGAGGCAGGGTAATTTTCGGATATCCTAAAGCTAGCATCATTAGACAAGTATATGAAATGTCTAATAACAGGTCATGGGTCATACCTAGTGTGCCTGAGGATCCTTGTTATGCTGTATTCTTGACAACTACAGATTTCAACTTAACAGATGAGGAATTGAGACGTGGTACGGTTGATATGACTTTCACGTTCGACCACGACCTGAAAGACATTGTGAAAATTAGCGTCTGGATTAAATCACCAAGCGGCCATATCTCATTGGATAAAATGCGGATTGTTGATTATCCTGGTGGAAATCAAGAACCTCATTTATTACTAAACCCATTCAAGTATTCAGAAGTATATAGAATTCCTATCCATTGCATTAGCAAAAAGGAAAATGAATTCTTCATTGAAGTTGAGTATAAGAACGCAGATTCTAGTGGAATCGGCAATCGTCCAAGAGCCATGTTGGAAAAGGAAAATTACATAATTCCTTTCCAAGCGCATTTTGATAACAGGATGCCTTATTTGAACATTGCAGATCATGCAATGTTGGATGGGCCTAAAGCGTCATCTAACGTTTATTCATTATTAGAAACAACAGAATCATTTCCGGTGTATTGTATTCCGGATAGTGATGTTTACGGCATAAGTCAGAATGCAAACAAAAACATATGGTACTCTCAAAAATATGAAGAAATTACAAGAATATTCTTAACTCCAGAAGATGTTGCTTCTATAACCCACGGTGGCGGCAACCCTAATATATACTTCATACAGGAATACGTGGACCTATCAACAGGACAAATTGGGGGCTAAATGCAAGTCAAAGGTAAAGCAATTTTTGAATTCGTTGATGTTAATACCGGCGAAAAGCGAGTTGAAGAAAGAGACAATTTCATCTTTCTCGACAAATATATTGACCTATTTCAAGGCGAGACTGTTATTCAACGACTTGCCATCCTCTATAGAGGAAGCGAAACCTATCCTATGGTAAATAGGTATAGTCCGTATTACGGAAATCTAGAGAATAGTGCCTTTTATACAGGTTACGCGCCCACTGGCACAGCTCTAAAAAAATACTTTCCAAAAACAACCGAATCTCCCGCATATTGGGAATATTATTCCCTATTCCCACCACCTGCTTCAACGGCAGCAATTAGTTGTATTTGTCTAATTAGTTACAACATAGGTGACAATCAACTACCTTATGTTGGTTATACAAGTTGGATATATTCTAGCCATGCAAAAACAGCAATTAATTTGTCGCCACCTTGCTATCAATCACCCACTGAATATTTGAACGTTTACTATCGTTTGATTCTTGTTGAAGATGAGACAGATACAACAAACAACGATTGGGTTAAAGAACAGTTTCTTTTGGACGTAGATAGAAATCCAAAGCGCTTCTATCAAAACGACAACATTCAATTGTATCCATTCCGAATTGAACAGGATTTGGGTGCAAACGGGTACGTTAATTTTCTAAGCGGCGGATATGTTTCACTGGGTTCTAAGGAAACAGTTCATCCAAATGGATTGAATCTTTCTTTGTACTCTGCTCGTAAGATTTACAACTATCCGGATAATATCCCTAACCAATATAATCAAATTCAAGATACTTTCTTGAACACCGTTATTCGCGCGGGTCGTACTCGAATTAGTTACATGGTGTCTCTCCTACACCCTGACAAATTCACACCCGAGATTGGCGGTCCTGAAGGTTTCACGGGCATAGGTAACGTATTCGGCACTGCTTCGAGTTCGAACTCTAACTACTTTGACCCCGCCTTCTTTCCCTTGGGTTCTGGTCGCATGTATGCATCAGGCCAATGGAACGGCGCGGAAATCAAACAACCTTTCCCTTCAAAATTTGTTGCTTATATCACGCAGACAGGAGAATTAGCCTCGGATATGAAATACAACGTCCGAGAGTATCATAGATCACCTGACGCGATTTTGAACCTGCTGCCTTATGCCTATCGTGACTCCTCACAATACTGGACAAATGGCGCCCAGTACACATATGACAACATCCTTAAGAATATAATGTATTCTAGACCAGACCATGTGCATGTCCAATATTATGCGGGTGTTAGAAAATGGATTGAGGACAGGGCCTTTATCACTTACGATAAAACAGGCATTACGATATATGACATTTACTATGGCAAGATTGAGTCTTGGGATGCCACAACCACACCGTCCCTGGCTGTGACAAACATCCAAGACGTTAAGGTTGACACTTACGGCAACATCTGGGTTGCATGTGCATCTACAGGTTTGTGGAAACTGACAATCACAGAAACAGAAACAACTCTGGTTCATATAGGCGCGCCACCCGGTTGCCAATCTAAGGTATATGCTTTAGACGTTGATAATTTCGGAAACGTTTATGCTATCTTCTGGGGCCTAGGTCTTCACTACACAACTGATGGCGGCCAGACATGGGTTAACGTCATCATCAACTATCCTTCGTTCTCTAATTTTGATGAAGGAGGGACTAACTCCAAATGGAGATTTTGTTCAAGGTTGATAGTAAATCCACACCGAGATGTTCGTAACGGCGATGCCCAGATTCTTCTATTACAGCGCACAGATGTGAATGATGGTTCCACAACTGCAGGTTGTTGGTATGACCAAATTTCAGCAAACGTGACAGGTATTACAAACTCCACACTCAGAAATCAGTTGGCGTTTGTTCGCAATTCTAACCGTCACCAGAGCATGATTGTTTCTCGGTTGGAAAATAAGTGGATGTTCTTGAATGATTGGAGTTCGGGTTCTGGTTCATACTACACATACACCAGCCGGTCTCCGGGCATTTCAGGAACAACCCAATATGCAATAAACGTTGATACCGTATTGTATATTCCTTTCCAACACAATGCAGGTGCTACTCGAGTGAACATGCGCTTGAAACCTGGCTCAAATTCAGGCTATAACCGCATCTGGTATCGTCATATTGAATATGCATATGAATGGGATTCAGATTTTGGTGAATATAGAGAGTTCGCTTATATTCCCGGTATTAAATCAACCGGGCCAGCTGTAATTGACATTGCCCATAATGAATCAAGAACAGCAATGTTAGATTGGGTAGAAAACGCCGACAGATCAACAAACAGCGACATTTATGCAACTAACTGCTGCTTCATCGGTAAGAACAGAGTATTGGGATTTTTAGCAACAGATCTTTTTTACAACCACTACTATTTGTACTGGTGTGTTCATGAATTCATAGGCAGCTCAAAGCAGTGGAAAACCTTCAACTCCACCTTATGGGGTTGGGATGGTGGAAATTGGGTTAAGAATCATCCTGGTTCTAAGACAGGTCATACTACAACCGAACCCTTCATCAAAGGAATAAGTCTACGGTTTGAGAACGGTCCGGCATCTACCACATCTTTTGTGGCTACTGACCAATATACATTCACTTGCTTTGACGGATATTACAAAGATAACTCCTCAAAGATGTGGATTAGGGATACTGTTTACTACAAACCAAAAGAGGTGGTTACAACATTCACGCCGCCTACGGTTCAGCTGTATGACCGCTCACATCAAATTGGTATTTTGAACAGCCCAGACATTAATGTGGACTGGAACATCGATGCTCTACCAGATACAACTTATGACGGACAGCCTATAGTGTTAGATGGTGACGTCTACTACCCCTATGTGGTGTATCTAAACTACTTCGAGAAAGCGGGCGATTATGGTATGAAGGATGAGAAGTGGAATCAACCACCGACCGCTATTGAAGGTGAACTAGCGCCATCTTCAGACGTTCCTATTGTCTGGTCTGGCACAGGTGAATCTAAACCAACTACTTACTTTGATGGTGAAAGCGGTATTTTCTATGCCTCACAAACCCGTTATTCAATGGGATCTGGAAACTTCACCTTGGAATTGTGGATTTATCCTACAAACTACAATGTAACGGAACAGATTCTAGTTGACTTCCGAGGTGCGGCAAATGAAATAGGCGCATTGTCACTAAACACTCAGGGCCAATTGGCATGGTGGAATGGAAGCACCACTTTCGGTCAGACGGGCCCATCGGTTATTCCTGATTCTTGGAACTTTGTTACTCTTGTTCGCAAGGCGAACAACAATTGGGAAATGACATTGAACGGCACATCTGTTGCTACATGGACAGATTCAACAGGCTTTCCTTCAACCAGACCATTGCATATTGGTAAGCGCTTTGCACGAACCACAACCTGGACACTCCAAAACGGTTCTATACCTGTTACTAAGTATCCGAACCCATCAGGTGTTATGAGTGCGGAGGCTTTCATCCCTAACACCACAAATATTGATGTTCACAACTTCTATCAGTATAAGACATTGCAACAAGGCACATACACTTCAAGCATCTTTGCTAAGAAGGGCACTCGTCGTTACTTCATGTTGAGAACCGGCATCAACAATACTGACACTCGTTCAGTGTATGATTTTGACACCGACACCTTTGTGACTGTTGGGTCAGGTCATACTGTGGGACGAGAAGTTTTGACCAACGGTTGGGTTCGCTTGTGGGTGACCGCAACAGAGAACTCCAACAACGTGTCAAGATATTTTGCTTGGGGTCCAACAGGTTCGACAAACCCAACAACAAGCTGGGCTGGTAACGGAACTGAAGAAGCATGCTACGTTTGGGGTGCTATGTTGAATTCAGGCACAACACCTGGCACATATACACCTTCCGGTTCCCTTGAGAACATGTGGTTACAGGATAGTGAGAACTTCGGTGGCAACTGGCGCGGTTTCCGTGGCTATATGAGCAACCTAAGAATCACAAAAGGTATCGACCGTTACAACGGCAACATCAGTCCTTTACCCAATAAGCCATTCCAGAATAGTGGTAACGACTATTCGGGTGCTCGTTTGAAGTTCCCGGGTAACTACTTGCAAGGCGGAATCGTCGCCAGGAAAGAATTGGTTGGTGATTGGGTTGTGGTATTCCGCGACATTCCATCATGGTTTAGAATGAGAGACTATGGGCGCCCATCATTGGTATTCGGTATCACTAGCGCACCTGTCATCAACAACCTGACAGACATCGGCTATAGATTCTTGGCTGGTGCAAATGACACTCTATTATTCCAGAGATGGATGGATGTTTGGTCGAACGGAAACCTAGGATCGAACATAAATGCTGTTCGGTTCCGTAAGGTTGGAACTAATATTTTCATTGATACTAGTACGACTAACGGTATTTTTTGGTCTAATAATCAGTTTAGTTACACCGACCATGCAGGTATTCACTATATTGCAATGTGGCAAGAAAGACCTTCATCCGATAAAATCAATAGACCATTGATTTCACCTTCAGTTGAAATTGTCCAAAACGGATCTGATTATATCTCCAGGGTAGGGTCAGTGGCTTTTGCAAATGGTTCATTCCATCCTAAGTTCTTGGCGGTGGATTCATATTGGGGATCAGACTTCAAGATTCAATTGAACGGAGTCCCGACAACGAAGAACCGCTCTAACTATCAAGCGGAAGCATTGCCACTACAAGGTGAGGTTTATTTGCATCAGCACGGAACATTAAGATTCCATCCAGCTGACGTAGGCAAGACAATCACCGGAACCGTAATAGCGTTGCATGATTAAGAAAGGGACGTAGAAAAAGCCCCGAAAGGGGCTTTTTGTTCTTACTCGGAATCGACAACAAACGTCTGACTTAGTGGTTCTGTTTCCTCTGTCGTCCTGATAACTTCTTTCTTCTTCTTGGGAGGGTAGAGAAAGGCTTTGACAGATGCAACATCATATGCACCGGTGATCAATTTCATTATAGCCTCTGCTTCTACAAAGGTGACGCTTTCCAAAAGGATCGAGAGCTTTCGCCACTTTGTTTGCTCATCGGCGTAATAAGGCGAATCCACAGTAAAATATTTCAACTGCTTCAATGCCCTTTCCATAGACTGATAAGGCACCTTGGTAGTGCTGTTTTTATAACTACCTTCTGGCAGTTCAATGAACTTGTATGAAAGGACCTCCTTCATCAAGCCAATCAAATACTCTGGATTCTTGGCCGTCTCAAAAGCCTTTTTGACTTGTGTTTCGCCGTATGAACCTAGCAATGCCACTAGGTCCTGGGAAATTCCATTACTGGAAAAAACTGCCTTCTGCACAAACGGCATAGTCTGATTCCTTCACCTTAAAGAGTTCGATGTCTGATAGCATACGAGGCATTTTGTGTGCCACGAAAAGCTGATATAGTTTATTTATAGAGCCGACTGGCTTCTTGTCAAACTCTGCAAGGATGGCTTGTTGGATGTGCTCAGGGATTTTGGTGAAATCAATCAACTTTTCATTCAGGTCATATCGTTCCTTGTGGTCACGATAAATGCGTGCCGGGTTTGCATGGAACTCATCCTTGAACTTCTGAGAGATCGGCTTTTGACGTTTGCCCTTAACAATCGAATCTGCGTCAGAACGAATGTTAGGGATGCCGTCGCCTGCGTCACCCGTCAGAATCAGTTCAACCAAATCCTTCTTAGGATCATCGGTCGTAATCCATTTCTTCATAATGGGCGAATATTGTGCTACGCCTTTCTTGTAGTGCAGTTGTTTGTAATCCTTGTCCGATGACACAATCAAGGTGGGCATGTCGCCATACTTCATTGCCAGAACTGCAATGATGTCGTCTGCCTCTGCTTTGTCCACATAGATCGTTTTCCAAGGAATACACTCACGAATCTCGGCTGTCACCGTGTTTGCAATGTCAAAGAATGCATCCCAATCAATGTCTGAGGCCTCTCGTGCCTTCTTACGATGGGCCTTGTAATGCTCGAAAATTTCTCGACGCCAATATCCAGTCTTGGAGTCAATCGCTAGAACAGGGGCACCATACTTCGAACCGAACTGTTTGCGATATGAGAGCAACGTCATAAAGATCATGGAACGTGCCAAGTCTTTGTTGACGCCATTCTTCTGGTTCTGAAAAATAACCGAGAAAAGGGTCTGAGATAGGTCAATTAAGATCAAGAGTCTACCCTCCGAAGTAATAGCCTACATTATAAAGCAAAAAGGGCTAGTTGCCTAGCTTTCTCGCTTAGAGGAAAATTTCAGATTACCGCAATCAAAAACCTTAAACCACCCGAGTCTCCTGGCAGCGGCCTCCTGGGTTTCACCTTCATTTCTTACGATCTGATTGATCAGTGTTAGTCGATTCCTGGTTTCTAGTTTACTATTTGCCCAAAAGAATCCAGGTGATGTTACGCCTTCAAATTTCATACCAAACACATCTCGGTAAATGCTTCCTGTAGAGTACCTCAAATCCGCATAGGTCATTATATCAGACTCAAGAACAGATGTACAATGTTTCCACAATTTACTGGCCCGCCTCGAATTGTGGTGTTCATTTTTGAACAAAACCTAATCAATTCTAGCCCAGAACTCTTCGAAAATCTCGGCTTTGAAAAGGTCATGGTTGAAAGAATCTCGCCATCTTTGTTCTTTAAAAGAAACGCCCTTGAATAATGATGATAGCCCTTTAGATGGTTTTCGTCTAGGAATGTTCTAATGGTTTCTCTGTCGGCTTTGGTTGACTCCACAACAATGCAGTCTCTGGCACTCAATTTTATTTCTGACCTACCAACAGCATTCCTAATCATAGAAAAGACCAATTTTTCCTTTTCTATGATTTCATGCTCCCAAAATTGAATCAATCTGACACCGTTGTTAAGACATGTCTTGGCTTTATCATGATAATATGTTTTGGGTCTTTTATGTTCGCTATGCCAATAGAGGCCGTTTATCTCTATTCCTAGTTTAGATTCGGGAATCCAGATGTCGATCTCTTTACCTTGTAGAAAATCGGGTTTGTAATTCCTCTTGAACTGCACGTCAAGGCCTTCTAGAAAGTCGCAAATTCTAGTCTCAAGAGAAGAACCACCCCAGTACATTTGTTCTATTGAGAACATCTTCAATCTATTCCAGATCGCCCTTTCGGTAACACCCAGTTCGTTTGCAATCTCAACCAAATTTAGCTTCTTCTCATGATGCATTTCCCTCAGAACGGATTCGCTCAGCAATGAAGAAACATCCGCATTCTTGGAGACAGACGGAGAAACTAGACCCTTAGCTTTTCGGTCATTGTTAATCGTAGTAAAAGTACACTCGACGCCGTATCTTTTAAGATTGGTTTCTTTTCTTTTTTCTTTAGCCTGCTCGGCTGATCTCTTATTTGATTCTGAAATCTTTTTCTTTATCGAAGCATCATTCTTGTAAAAAGCAATGCTGCATTTCCTAGAGCAGAAACGATTGTATTTACCTAGCTGGAAATTTACCTCGGATCCACAAACCTCACATTTTGGCCTAGCTTTAAGTGAATTCTTCAAACAGTAATGTCGCTCTGATAGCGAAGAACCTTCTGGTAGGTAATCTGTAAAAAAGGCCAGAGCCTTTTGAGCATCTGGCCTTTTTGCAATTGAAGGCACACTTAAGTTAACAAGGGTATCTTTATCCATATGGCAGCTAATTATTCGTCTTCAGCGAGCGACTTGAAGAATGCCAAATCATCGTCATCTTCAACAGCTGCCTTTGGCTTGGAGTCAACCTTAGCCTTAGGCTTTTCTTCATCATCCCACGGAGGAGTCTCGTCCTTATGTCTTGCAGCAGCGCCGTATTCACGACCTGTGCTACGAGGAGCGTCGTCTTCATCGTTGTCCTGTTTTGCAGGAGCATCTTCACCTAACACTTGTGAAAAACGAGTCTTCAACTGCTCATAGGACTTGAACTTCTTAGGATCGGTGAATTCACTGAGGTCATACATCTTCTCTAGGACTTCCATCAGCTTTTCTTCGTCACCGTCATACAAGTCTGATGCGGGTTCAACTGTAGTGTCATCATAATTACGATAGCCGTCCTTGTTCTTGATTTTCAGCTTGACCACACAGCCATCGAAAAAGCCGAATGGGTCACGAGGATCCTCGCCGTATTCTTCTGGGGGATTCATGGCGGTCACTAGCTTGTCATAGATCTTCTGACCATAACCGAACAGGAAGATCTTGCCCTCGTTTTCAGGATTTTTGGGATCCTTGATAACCATGATATTGCTCACGAAACGTAGGCGACGCTTGCGCTCACGAACCGTTTTCTTGTCGTTCTCATAACCGCTGTTCCAGAGTTCAGAGTTTGCATCACAAACGGGGCACTTCTCGCCGATTGTAGTAGGGCATTCTTCAATGAACCACTTAGAGCCGACCTTGAAGCCATGGCTATAAGTCTTGACAAATGGAAGAGTGTCTTCTGTCTTTGATGGAAGGAAACGAATCACGGCGAAACCATTGCCGTTGCTATCAACAGTGGGTTGCCAAAAGCGGTCGTCTGAACCTTGAGATTCGCCTTTCTTAACTGATGCTTCTTGAATTTTCTTTAGAAGGGTTTGAGCGGTACTGCGGCGAAGAGCTGAGCGATTGATTGTCATAAATGTTTACTCCTTAAAAATTGAATGATCCACGAAATGCATGATGTAAGCAACTGAATGTTTAGTGTAACATATTTTATCCACGTTTGCAATGATGTACCTAGATATCTATGCGAAGAAAGGCTTGGCAATTTTCGCTATCTTGGCCTTATCTGGTGTGAAGAAAGCCTTGTATTTTTCAATCCTAAGTTTCTCTGCCTTCCAGACAAGATCGTTGATGTGTCTTGAAAAGTCCAACAGATAATCAAGTGCACAGTATGTCTCGATATTGATTTCCTTGTTCAGTAGCATCCTCCCAATAGGTGGAACCTCGAAGGCGTTGTTCACTCGAACAACACTAATCATATCAGGATATTGCTCTTTAATCAAGGACAAGTGGTTCTCAAAATTGTACGAAAAACAGTTAAGGTCCGAGCGATGCTTGGCTTCAGCTTTTTCAGCTTCTGGCGTCGAGATTTCGTTCAGCCAGCAAACCTTGTTCTTGAACAATGCAATCAGACGAGTCTCTAGAGCTTCTCTCGTAGCAAACTTTCGTCCTAAGGCACTAGACAAGACATAATATTTGCCCATTGAAGCCGCATCAACCCGCTTAGGCCCATATGTCAAATAGTCATAGGACTTCTGGGTGAAATGGAGCTTCATTCCCAAAAAGATTTGATAAAGCTCTTGTCCCGTCATTCAAACAACACCTGGGGTCTACTGGTCCTTTTCAACAGCCCCTGTGCTTCACCTTCTACACGGATTTTCTCTTTGAGAGATCCGGTGATATAAGGAGCAATCCAAGCAGGGTCCCAATCCAATTTTCGAGCGAGTTCTAAGGCTGCGGAAATGTAGTCAATTTTCTTCTCAAGAGCCATCTTCTCAATCTCCTCGACTACTTGGATTTTGTCGATAGCCTGGTTTATAGAAAGTGTGTTTTCCAATTCTTGCTGTTCTGACATATGTTTTGCTCCATGGCGGTGATGTGGTATCATTGTGAAAGTGTGTTGCGCCTCGGGTTGGGTCTTTTACGTCCTTCAAAACCAAAACTCTATATGCTACATTCAAAGACTCGGCATCAAACTGCTTAGTCTTCTTTTTGCACATTCCGCTGAATTGACAAACGCCACGATGCTTTTGATATGCAACGCCGCAGATTGTACCAGGGTAGTCTTGATGTTTTGCTCGATTCAAAACAACGTGGGCAACGGCTTGCATGCCACGAGGCGTTTCACCTCGTGCTTCATCATAAATGACCTTAGCCAGACAAACCATTTCTTTGTTTGCATTTGACAGGGCTTCAATGGCGTCAATCGCTTTGTAGTTTGAAGCATGTGAAGGAATTAGAGAGCCCAATAGAAGAATCATAATGAGAAACAGTTTAGTAACCGTACTTTTCCCAAAAGTTTTTCCTGATAGCAACAAGCTCTGATCTAGGTGTTTCGTGTTCATAGAAGTTAAATACCTGTACGAAGCCTTCACGATTTACCATAAAGATCTTCTGTTCTTCAACGTCTATCCCCAACGTTTCCTTAATCATTCTAACATAGAAGGCAAGTTGTAGTCTATAGGAGGAAATTTCTTCCTTAGACTTGCTACGCCTTGTATTCTTGTAATCTACCAGCGCAATCTTGCCTTCTTTCGTTCTGCATAGCATGTCAAACCTGCCAGCGATTCTGAACGTATCAGACCATACAGGTTCTTCCATGTAAAGAACTTGGTCAACAATTTTTAGCAGCTTGGGTTTGGCTACCTTGAACATTTGTTCTGCTTTCTTCTCTTCGGGCGTTTCCGACTTTTTGGCGTCAACTTTTCGCAGTAGACATTCAAAAAGATAGTGAAGATGAGAACCAATGTCCGTTGACTCTTTCACGATTCGATCTGCATTTTCAGCACCAATCTTATCGCGCCATTCTTGGAGCCCGGTGTCGTCACCATAAGCTCCAAGAACAGTAGTAACCGAGGGATAGTCTCCTTTAGGAGTAGAATAGAAACGGCCTATTCCATCCTTGTTATATGTATGCATTAAATCAGTAAATCAGGTAGTTTGTTTTGATGTTTTTGATGATGCGCCGGTTGTCCTTAGACATACTAGCAGAATCAAGAGTCACAGCGTCCCAAAAGGCATCCACAAGACCAACATAGCTAGGCGCGCTGTACCCAAAAACGATAGGATCGGTCTTCAGACGATCCTCAGCAAGTTTGCGACCCGTGGCCTTGTTGAAATTTTCCTTCAGAGAACACACCGCAATACCCACCTTGGCGGTTCGGTTCTTGTAGTTTAGTTCAAAGACGTATGTCACGCCGCCCCTGGCTTCCACCCCACCGAACCCATCAAAGTAACGTGAATGCCGAACAATCAGAGGACTCTTTTCGTCATTACGAACTTTAGCTACTGGCTTGGCCACACGATCCTCAAGGGCATTCATGCGAGCATCAAGATATTTGACCATACTAGCCAGCGATTCTAGGCTTTGGTTGATTGCTTGAAGGGCTTCGTTTTTCATATAGGTGTTCCTTTTTGTCTACGTTGAAAATCCAATTATAAAACAACTCAAAATTCAATGTAAGGGTTACCCACCTGAAGCACTTTCAGACCAATGCTGCGCCACATACGGGTGACCTGAGGACGGCCATCAATGACCATTTTAACGTCATATTTCGGAGCAACATCACACCAGAAGATTTCTGATTTGATGACCGAATCCTTACGCATATCGCCTTCAGCACGCATGAAGAAGTCGCTGTACCGAATTTCGTGCCGTGCCAGCCACCGTTCGATTTGAGGACGGCAGACGCCATCGCGACCCGACAGAACAACAATCTTCCATTCTCCAGAGCTTTCCAGAGCTTTGACGATTGCTGCCACTTCTTCATCCAGCTTGTCTTGTTCAACCTTGTCCCATTCAAACGGGCCACGGTCACGATTCATTTGTGCCAACGTGCCGTCAATATCAACGATGATGGCCTTGGGAGCACCCTTAGTGCCTTCATACTGAGTGACGAATTGCTTGTTCCATTGCTCAAACTGAGATGCCAGAACAGAAACGCCCACACCGTTCTTGCGCTTGGCGTCACGTTTAACAGCTTCCTCAAACGAGATAGGAAAGGGTCGAACGTCTACGGTGTAGCCAAATTCCTTGAGCTTCTGAATCAGACTCTTCCGTCGTTCTTTGTTCAGGTTGGTGTCAGAGATAATAACGTTGGCGCGTGATTGAGCAGCGGCTTCCAGTATTTTGTCTGCGCGCTCACTCACTTCCTTTTCCCATTTCCAATTCCATTTGTCCCATTCCAGTTCCGCAGCGATACCCTTTTCAATCAAGATACCCCTGCGGATACAATCTCGTTCAATGCGCTGCCAAATAACGCCCTTGGAGGCCTCAGCTTTGATAAAGTCCGACGCCCAAGTCGACTTACCCGAGGCCGAAACCCCCACGGTCACAATTGCTCGCATCATGTTTCCTTACTTGAAAGCGTTCTGATATTCTACGCCCACACAACATTCAACCAGCTCGTCCAGAGTCAAACCTTCAGGTGCATTGTAGGCTTGGCGAACAAGCTCCGTGCCCTCGGCTTCGATATACTGACGAACTTCTTGTTCCAGTTCCATGGCAAAATTCTTAACGTTGTTCACTTCAAACCCCTTTTGATGTTTCGTTCACTGTATGCCTTCATTATATGCATCAGCCAAAGAACACGTCTAGAGAAATCAGCAAAGATCAGTAAATATTCTTCAAGGATTGTTCCACCCGCAGCTTGGTCTCACGGCGACCAGCGTCGAATCCTTGGTCATACGCTGTTTGGATTATCTTGTTCATGTTCATACAGTCTTTGCCAGTCTTGAACGATTCATATAACCACGGTTCGCCCAGTAGCCAGACTCAGGCTACCCATGTTGTTCCTCAAGTTCCATAGGTACCCCAATCAGGCATAACAAATTCCCTGTCAATTTCCTTGAGCTTCATCTGAAGCTCATAAATCTCATCACCGAATTCTTCACGGTTCTCGGGGCCGCAAGTCCAAGCCCAATAACGTGCAGCGACTCCGGGGTAACCCGATTTACGCAGACGGCAGGCAACAAAGGATGATTCACTGTTGGAATAAGACCTGGTAGGGTTCTCAAGCTGAGCCTTCATAGCTTCGATAAGAATTTGACGAACTTCCGATTCGGTCTTGTCCATAATGTTTCCCTCATTCATGCCTACATTATAACATAGGTTCTGTGCTTGTCTAGTACCTCATAAATATTCTGGTGAATTTATCTTAGGTCTTCTCAATGGAACTTGCACTCGACTTAGGCAATACCTTACAACATCTGCCAGCATCTTTGAGCTTCATAGTCAGCCTCGGAATCTTAATTCTGGGTGTCTGGCTTAAGATTAAAAAAACCGATGTTGAAGAAAAGAAAAATCAAAGCGACATCCAGATTGCTCAAGTTGAAAGCTTGATGCAACAAATTAAGCTTCTTAGCGACGAACTTGACAGAACTAGAAAACAGCTTTCAGATCTGCATATACAGAATCTTGAGCTTATGGAGCAACTACGCGAAGCAAACAAGCGCATCGACGAATTGGAGCGTGCCTTGGCACAAGCATATCGTCACGAATCAAACTTGGGGTTCCACCACAACAAATTGGCGGGTTAATTCAAGCTTAGCAAGCTTGAATTGATATTTCGTAATAAGAGGATGATGGTCTGGATCGGCTACATTGTCACCAAACATCTCGACCATTTTCTCTATGATTTGATCTAAGGTAAATGTGGGCTCTGGCTTAGGATCAACGATTTCAACCCAAGGATAAGGATTCGGTCTAAACATGTTCTTCAATGTGCTTATATTTTATCTCACGTTTTTTGTCTTTATGTTTGCCCGCTTTTTTGGTTTTCGCTGGCACGACTAGATGGTTCCTTGGCTTGGGAACCTTCACCTTCATTGTTTCCTTTTGCTTTGCCACGTTTAGCTCCAAAGATTCGATCCCAACCTTCTGAATAGGCTTTGTCGTCTCGTACTTTACGAGGCGCATCGCCCTTTCCTGCTTCATGCACCATCCTGCTTTCCTCCTTCAATCAATTTTTGGTGGGCCGACTGGGATTTGAACCCAGGATCAACGGCTTATGAGGCCGCTGCTTTAGGCCACTAAGCTATCGGCCCATTTTCCAAGCTTTACGCTTTTCAATCTTTTCGCAGACAATTATGCCGATCAAAGAAACAATAATAACCACACCGCAAATAACCATGACGTCATTCCATTTGCCGGGTTCTTGCATCCACATAATGAAGTCTTTCAGCATTTTACTGTCCTCGTTTGCTTGTTGACGTCTTTATTATATGAAGTTTTTGCGACTTGTCTACAAAAAATTAGATAGTTTGTAAAAATTCTTGTGACTGTTCTTGCACCTTGGCTTATGTTTCCTTGCCAACCTTCTTTTCTCGTTCAGATTTGACCTTCTGGAGTGTTTTGCACTACGAAACTTAGGTTCTTGTCCTTAGACATCGACATCGCCTTCTTTTTGGATTTACGCAGGTCTTTCTTGAACTTTGCCTTGGTGATGAAATTTGCAGGATGGCACAGATACTTTGTGCCCATCTGCTCAATCATTTGTTTGACACGCGCCTCGTTACGAGCTTGAAGTTCTTTGAGAGCTTCGTCTTGAAACACGATCTAGGTCCTCCGTTCAACAATGACTGCATTATAAGGCAAGAATCACATCATGTCTAGGATGCTTGCGGATTTTTTCTTGGGGGCTAGAACTTGTCGTGGGATCTTGTAGCGATCGGCGAAACCTGCCCAATCTAGGTTCCCGTTCTTGGTTCCCACTCCCAAAGTCGGTAGGATCGCCTTCAGAGTTTCAAATGATTGCTTTCTGATTTCAGGGCTCTTGCACCAAGAGCTCGACGTCCACCCCATGTCCTTTCGGACGGCATTCATCAAAGAATAGACACCCTTGCCCTTTTTCGTGAGGTTAAGACCGAAGGCAACATCTTCTCCCATGATAACCTTACCTGTCTTTTCATCAAACCAATCATTATAGAAGAATGGCTCTTCACCAAACTTCTTGAAATTTCTAATGAACAAACAACATCCTGAGATGTTCGGACGACGCTTGAAGATTAGGTTGTTAGCTAGCACATCCTTCTTTTCGGCATAGAAAGCACTGAAAGGTGTTTGTGTAGGATTCAAAGGCTCAAATACATCTACACCTTCTAGGCTTTCAAGAGGAATGTCTTTTAAGATTTGAACAAGGTTGTCACTATCACAATACTTCTCACCCTCATAGAGAACAATGTCGTTGTCCATCAACAAACAAAAGTCTTCATCCGAATCATAAAAAGCACGGAGCAAGACGTTACGAGCGGGCCCGGGCCTATCGGTTTCGCCTCGGGTATTGACGATATACTGGACGTCCTTTCGGAAGTCGTCTTGTTGATATCCTTGGGCATACACCAAGACGTTCAAACCCTTAGCCAGCCAATAGTCAACCTGTTTGTTATGAATCTCAAGGCGCCTGGCCTTGAGAGAATCATTAGGCAGGTATGAGATGATGTAAGCGGTATTAAACAACATGGGTGACTTGAGGAGGTGCGTCTGGATTGTGGGTGCTTGTCGAGGTCTGGTCTTGGTTCATTTCCGTTTGATTAGGCCCGGATTCTTGAGGAGTTTCTTGTAGAACTTCTTCCTTAGCTTGAGTAGCCCCATCCGTATAAAGCTCCAAAATTTCCTGCAAAGATTTTCCGCTGTGGTTTCGGATTAGAGTGGGGATGATCTCTTCCCTACGGAAGCGGTCATAATGGGAATCGTCTTGATTGATTTCAGCAACAATCAAATCGTGGATCAGCTTGCGGTTCTCGGGGGCTGTCCAAGGATCAACGTTGTAGCTTTCTTCCATGTTTAATTGAGGGAAAATGCCTGCACGGCGCAAACAAACGCCGCAACGACCACAATTTCCTGCTTCACCGCTCATGCATGAACTCGATGCGAGAATCTCTTGTTGCATACCGTTTTGGCATGCCCACCTTGTTACTTGCAGCTTACCCCACTGGCGTTCTACGAAAGGAAACACCACCTTCACTTTTCCGAAGGGCGATAGAACATAACTAAGAATATCGTTCTGTCGATGGAGATATTCTAGGTTCTTGTCGGTTGCTTGGTCATGGATTTCACCCATGAGCGCGCCCATCCAAATCTCGTCAGGCAGATACTTACATGCAGCGATTGTAGCAAACATCATGTTCCTACCAGGAATGAAGATGTTATTCATGGCGTTGCCCGCCTTGCCTTTGCCTTCGGCTTTGAACCAAGTCATATCATGGATGTGTGCGCCCGGCGGCAATTGCGCCTTTTCTTTCCAAGCGTAGTCGTGTCCAATGTCAAAATATACGGCGATCACCTCATTGCGAATGTCCTCTTTCGCTAGACGCCACATCACTGTAGAGTCAAGACCACCACTGTGCAAAACAACAATCTTCTTACCCATTTGCTACCCCATAAACATCTGAATTCATCCGGAAAAGACCCCTGTCACCTTCCTGCATTTTATCATACTTTTCGTAGGGGAACACAATCCAGTCGTCTGTTTTCAAACACTGCATAAGGAAGTTCTTCTCATACTTCCCATCCACTAGCACTGGCATGAAATGCCAATCGACTTCTGGAAAGCCCTTCATGAACTTATATAGCTCGGCATGAGTACGACCCTGCGCAACAAGGTCCTCCACAAACAACAGTTTGCCCGCCTTCTTCTTGGCTAGGATCAAACGAGGTGTAGAATATGCATCATTTGATGGGTAGTAAACACCCACAGGTAAGCGAAGTTGTTTTGCAATGTAGTGCGCAGCGGTCAAACCACCACGAACCACAGCAACGATTTCATCAAACCCGTATGCTTCAATCTTGGGAATCTGCTCATCTAACAGAGCAGTCATTTCCTCATAGGTTATAAAACGTTTCACTTAGAAAGCTCCCGAAATGATAAACACGACAATATGGGCAATGCTTTTTCAAATACTCAACCTGCTTTGCATCTGATTCAATGAAAATCCTGATGCCGTTCTGGTTAATTACACTTGCCTTGTACTCTGCGCCTTGCCTATGATCTGGACAATCATGAAACAAACGATACGGGGGATTGCTTGCAAGGTTTTTGCTAATCCATGCTTCAGTGTAGGGTCTATCTGATGAATTTCGACCAGTCACAATGACATAGCTTCCTTTTGGAACAAAATTGGCATACGGCTCTGAAGCACGCATCTTAAGAAAATCTTCAAGAGACATGCCATCAGGCCAGTACAAATCGGAGATTAGAACTCCGTCAAGATCATATCCGATGCTCATTCGAAAAAATCATCCAAGGTTGTATGACCGTTACGAGAAGGCTTGCTATTGAGGAAACGGCCAAGATGGGATTCCCAATATTTGTAATCCTCAAGGGTTTTTACTTTACCTAGCTCATTATAGACGTTCCGCTTGGTCTTGTCAATATACTTGATCTTAGACTTCGGCTCGGTTACTTCTTCATCAACCATCTCATATAGGATTTCGTCATCATGAAGTGCATCTTCAACGTGCTTGGTGAAGTTGTAAATACATGAAATTGCATGCGCCACGGTTGACATGATTAGCGGAATCCGTGAAGGGTTCGTCTTGGTATATTCTTTTGGCTTGGCGTTCATTAATGTGAAGAATTCATATCCGTTCTTACACCATTGGGTTAGCTCTGGTAGCAAAGACACAATGTCTTCATACACCTCATCATACGCTGGAGTGTATTCACGATTGTAGACGATCTGATATTGACGGCCTGGCTTCTTGCCGTAGTAATAGCGACCGTAGATGTTCATGCTGGTATGGGTTGTTGAATCGTAGGACACTAAGGTATCCTTGAACAAACCCGATTTCACAAACACCAACGTAGGCACAAATCGCTTCATTGCACCCACACCCAACATATGAAGATGTTTCTCTTTAATGTCAAAGGGAATCTGGGTGAACCAGAACGCCTTCTTCACTTCTTCCAATTCACCGACGCCTAGAGCAGGTGAACCAATAGCGATACCTCCAATCACTTCATGCATGTTTTGTGGAATCTCCTTAAACAGGATATCCGACCAAATCATAGCAGTCTCTAGACAGTTCCCTTGAATGATCGCCAATGGGCGGGTCGATGACTTGTTATCAAGGAATGATTGGATCTGCTCGGTAATGTTTCGAGCGGTTGCCTTAGCGCAAGGCTCAAGACGAGACCTATCAAATACTTTATTGCTCGCATCTTTCAGCTCAGACTTCTGCACCAAGGTATAGACTGGGATTTCGTCAAAAGACATAGCCACATCTGAATACCTACCTTGGGTTTCATAGATTTCTTTTTTGATCTCAGGCGTCACAGCAAGGCCACGAGAAATCATCTGAAGGCCACCGGAGTCCGAATGAACATCATAGACATAAGGCTTGATGGTCTCTTGAATCTGTGGGCCCATCTTCTTCTCAGTGAATGCATTGAACAGCACACTGAAGCGATGGCCGTTGACGTTATCCAAACGCTTTAGCCACTGGCCTGTCAGGTCAACAATTTCCTTGCTCTTAAGAGCATCCTTGTAGAGGAACTTGGCAAATTGAAGACCCGACGCCACATAGTTCATTCTATTATTGTGTAGCATTGGGTCTCCTTGGTTAAGTGGCTTCTAGAGCCACGGCGTATTGCATTGTACCGTCTGCTTTCTTGAAAGACGAAATGCCTTTGTCTGAAATTTGAACAACATAATCACCCGGGATGAATTTCAGGTTCTCTTGCTTGAAGAAGAACTTGAATGGCTTTTCTTGAGCCTTGTCAGAGACCTGAATCTCAAAATCGTTTGAAGAATCGTTTTTACGATCCTGAACGATTAGGCTGATGCCTTCATCATCACCCACAACCACAACGTCACTCACACCCAACACTCCTGCAGCGCGAGAGATTTTTGTCAGGATTGCCTCTGTAACGGTGAACTCCACAGAAATGTCATCAGGCATCTTGATGGACTTTGTGGGATGCACAATCAGAGCCTTGTTTGAATAGAAATACTTGACGCCCCCGCGCTTGGCACCCTTCTCACGAATCACGACCCACTTCTCGCCAAACTCCAATTCGGGATTCTCGAACAGTGACAACGCTGAAAGGAATTCGTTGAGGTTGTAAATCGCAAACTCTGATGGAAAAGTTTCCTCAACATCGGCCTCGGCTAGAATGTTTCGGGCTACTGCCATCGTCGCAAGCTTCTTACCAGGTTTGACAACAATTGACTGATTGATAGTTGCGAAATTCTTGAGAACTTCGATTGTACGCTTGGAAAGTTGCATTATGTTACCTCATGAAAGATTTTTTGTACAACACTTTTGAACCTGTATTGTATCAGGTATTTAGCTCGGGGTCAAGGACTTCTTCGACTGTCATTCTCTGTCTAACCAAACTTTTTAGCCAAGACATGCCTCTTGGAAGGAACCCGTCGCCGAGGCCATGTTCGATTGCATCGGCAGCGGACATGTAGACGTCATTATCACGCAACAGGTGCTTCTTGATATACTTCTCATCCTTGCCGGTGCATTCTTTGTAGACACGCATGATTCGGTCAATGATGAGCTTGAACTCTTGTTGGTGTGAAAGGTCATTCACCCGAACAGAGTAACGAGCCGCATTGAAGGTTGCATTGTGCGAAAGGATTGAACAGTTCTCGGATATGAAACGTTCTGCGCCAGTCATGAAAATGATTAGACCAGCGGATGCCACCTTACCCCATCCGATGGTGCGAATAGGAATTTCACTCATACGAATGGCATCAATCAATTTCATAGCCGAATGGAGGTCGCCGCCCTCGGTGTCAATGAAAAGGTTAATGACGTTCAAATCCAGTTTCTTGTCACTTGACAAATTTGCCCCGACAATGAAATCCACAATCGGATTGACCGTCTCAGCGCATACAGGGCCATTCAGTTGGATGATTGCAAACTTGTCAAACACCGAAACCGATGTCTGCTCATCTTCAGAAACAACTTCATCAAGAGTTTCTTCATCTTGATCTAGATTTTCATTTGTTGTTTTGATTCTATCCCACATGGTTCGGAGAATATATTCTGGTTGTTTGGAAATCATTATTCTATCCTTGAAAAGTTTGCAGATTTGACAATGCGGAGATTGCTCTCAAATTTGTCCACAACCTCGGGTCGATGACTAATTAGAAAAACGTTCGTATCACTTAGATGATATTTTAACAGATTTATGAATGATTCTAGTCCCTGGTCGTCCAATACTGCATCAAAAATCTCGTCTAGGAAGAGCAGATTGCAATTAAGCGAGTTCTTTAATTTAGCTAACTCCCTCCAAGTGAAAAGAATTGCAATGTCAATTCTCGCACGTTCGCCCGCAGAGAAACTCATGTATGAAAGTTCGTCTTTGAAACGTGAAAGAATACGTTCTTCAAAATTCTCATTGATCTCGAATGAAATACCCAAATCCAATAGCTCTAGGAACTTGTTGATCTCTTGGTTCATTCGAGGCACATATTGCGCAATGATCTTGGACTTGATGCCGTTGTCCTTGATGATTGCACTGATGACCTCATTATATTGTTTTTCTTCAAGAAGTTCTAGACGACGAGCTTTTAATTCAGAAATATCCTGAGAAGTTTTCTTAATTTCTGCTGTAAGGTCTGCCGAGCTGAAATGTTTTTTACCCAAGATCTTCTGTTGCTCTGAAATGTATGCCTGAAGGTCAGAGATGCGCTTTGTGTTTGTGTGGATGTTGTTTTCAAGAGAACGAATCTTCTTTAGGACTTCATCTAGCTTTTCGATTTCTGACTCGGTCTTTTGAAGTAGCGCATTAAGATTTTCAAGGCTACTCTGAAGTTCTGTTCTTTTATTTGCTTTAGCTTCGATGACTTGCGCCTTGAAGTCTTCAGTAATAGGTTGGGTGCAGGTTGGGCAAGTATCGTTATCTCGGAAGAATGAGATGAAGTCTGTAATCTTCTGAATCTTCTTCCTCATGTCCCGTCCATACTCTTGGAGCTTGGTCTTCTTGGCGATTTTTACTTCATAAGAGTCTGCTTGTGATTGGAGCTTTTCGATTTGAACATTCTGATCTCTTATCTCGTCATTGATGGCCTGAATCTTTGAGTTGGCTTTTTCAATGTTTTCTTCAATCGTTTTCCGATAGCCTTCTTCTTGCTCTGATAGGGTTTCAAGACCCTTCTTCAATGAAGCAAGCGATGCTTGTAGTTTCTCGATTTCGTTTTCTACTGATTGCAGATTTTCTTTCGTTTGTGCAATAGATGCAAGATGCATGATATACATCTTAGAGAACACCGTTAGGTTCAAAAGCTCTTCAACAATCTTTCTACGTTGCCCCGCAGATAGCAAAAGGAACGGGGTGTATGAACCGCCGCTGATTGAAACAACCTGGCGGAAGCTAGAGATGTTGAACCCCAGGATTTCTTCTTCAAATTGGGTTTGATAGTCTCTGGTAGACGCCTCTTGGTCAACCAATTTACCATCAATGAAGATTTCAAAGATGTTAGGCTTGATGCCTCGGCGAATCAGAATCTCTTTGCCCTTCGTTTCACATTCAATCTCTACGACAAGATCTTTCTTGTTGATTGTATTGACCAAGTCGTTTTTGTTGATGCCGTTGGACACTTTGCCGAACAGTGCGAATTCAATCGCCATCAAGATGGTAGATTTACCACTGCCATTAGGTGCAGTGATAACAGTGCTGCCACTCTTGATTAGGTTTATCTCTGTAAATTGATTGCCGTATGACCTGAAATTTTTGAATCGAATCTTTTTTACTAAGAACATGTTTTACTCATCATCGGCTAACGCCTTTGCTGCGACATAAATTGTCTGTAGCTTTCGCATCAGACGCTCCTTAGACAAATCTGTCTCAAGATCATTATAAATGAAATTCTTGATAACCTCAAGGGTGTCTTTAGGAAGTTCGTCCCCGACCTCAGCCAGAACTTTGACAGAGTTTGTCTCGTCAATAATGTTTATGTCAGAAGGACCCGTCTCTGCAATCTTGTCTATGAATCGTTCAAATAAGATTGGTTGCTCCTTCCTCCGAATCACCACCTTGACGAATTTATCTTTAAAAGAACCTAGTTCCCCAATGTCCTTTTCAATTTGCCTGGGGTTTATATCATCGTAAACCAAGCGAATGAAAATCTTTTCAGGATTCTCTACAAACGTCAATTTTTGTCCGTCAAAGGTATGAAAGCCCTTTGGGTCGTTGTAATCAGACCAATTCATCTCATAGGCGGTGCCTAGGTAATGAATGTTGCCTCGGCTTGAACGATGATGGTAGTGACCGGAGAACACATACTCATATCTAGCAAGCAAATCGGCGTCACAGTGACCATGTTCAGACACCATGCCCCTATGGTATTCAAACCCCTTCATCTCCAAGTGACCGAACACAAAGCGAGCGTCTGAATGTTTGATTGCATCAATGGAACGACCATAGTTCTCAGAGTTGATCCAAGGTAGCATCAACACCTTAACATCATCAACCACAGTCGTTGTAGGTTCGGAATACACCGTCACGTTGTCATAATGATGTTCACTAACAAGCAAGTCCAAGCTATTGACGGCGTTTGTGTTCTTATACATTACATCATGATTGCCCACAATGGCATGAACTTTGATTCCCATTTCCTTTAAGGGGTCAAAGAATATTTCCCTTGACAATTTGAGAGTTTCAAAGTTGATGAATTTTCTGCGGTCAAAGAAGTCGCCCAAGACAAACAGAGTCTTGATTTCATTCTCCTTGAGAAACGGAATGAAAACTTCAGTGTAGAACTTCCTGAACAGCCTGTGGAAAATTTTGCTATCAGATCTGCAGCCGAAGTGTTGATCTGTAATGAAAGCCCAGTTCAGTTTACGCTTCGTCATCGGGGCCCTCCACAACTTCTTGCAGCTCTTCCTCTAGCAAGTCCTCAATCGATTTACCAATCTTCTTTGCCTTGACGCCTTTCTTTCTCTCGAAATATTCCTCAAGCTCAGGGCGAAGGTTCATCTTCATAGTCTCAACAATCGATACATGATAGTCGATACTGTCATCATGCTCTTGAGTGACGATGCTATCCAAGATGTCGCTGTTTTGAATCAGCTTATGCTTGATATATGATTGTTTCCTCTCTCGAAGGATCCTACGCAGGAAGGCGTAATAGGCGATCTGTGTGAAATATGCAAACGGATTCTTAGACTTTGTTGGGTCAAAGTTTCTGTAATATTGGATGATATTCTCAATAGCGTCTCCAATCATGTCCTCCTTGAATGAATAGCCCGAGAAATTTCCTTTGGACGCTAAACGTGTAGGTATAAGCACAATGCATTCCGAAATATACTTTGGTGGTTGCGGTTCTTCCAAACCTTGTTCAGCAGCCTCAGCACGTTTAGCATGCCACTCTAAAAAAGATTCATACAATTTTTCATTGTCCACATAATTGCGTCCAGCTTTTTTCTCTGTGCTCATACTAACTCCTGTTCTTATTCGAGATGTCTTATTATAAGGCATGTTTCAAACAATATCAAGTCACAGCACGATCTAAGTTAACTTGTTGATTTTATTGAAGAATTTTCAAACTATAGCAGATTATCAATGGGGGATGGGGTGGGGATGATATATTAGGTGACATAAGGGGACCATTGATAAATAAATGAAAAACATCAACCATGACTGGATAACACTAATGAAAGATAAGATTGTATTTGCCTTTGGTAGGATGAATCCACCAACATCAGGTCATCAGTTACTTATAGACAAATTGGTTGCACATGCTAAGAAGATAGGTGGCATGCCTGTATTGTTCCTGTCTAGAACCGTTGATAAGAAAAAGAACCCTTTGCCGTTTGATGTGAAAATCAAAATGGCAAAGAAGTTCTTTCCTGAAGTGACATTTGTGGATGATCCAAATGTCAAGACACCTATCAATGCATTCACTTGGATTGCAAACAACGGATTCAAAGAAGTTTACTTCTTTGCTGGCTCTGACCGAATGGAAGGTTACAAAGACATAGCCGAACGTAACAAGACACGCTTTGATGTTGTTGAATTGATTAGCGCAGGCGAACGCGACCCTGACGCCGATGATGCAACAGGCATGAGTGCTTCCAAGATGAGAGGTTTTGTCAAGGTGGGTGATTATGCATCATTCAGAAAAGGCATGCCTAAGAAAGCATCGGAAAAGGACACCCAAGAATTGTATAAATTACTACAGGACGTCCTAAACGAAGAATTGGATGAACTATTGGAAAACTTTCTAGGAGATATGCTAAATGAGGAATATTGTTAATTTTCCGCCAAGCTGGTGCCCCGATGCTGTGCCGAGCGACCGTGGCTGGCGTCATCCAGTAACAGGCGAATTGCTTGTTTCAGTTCGTGGCGGTGTTAAACCTCTTCCCAAAGTCGAAGAACAATTGGTCGAGGTCCCTACTGCTGAAGCCGTGATTTCAGAAGTCGTGGAAGATGCCGTGATTGATGAAACAGTCCAAGGGGAAGCCGCCATTGCAGACGAACAACCCGTAGAAGTAATTGCAGAAGAAGCACCAAAGGCTAAGCGTAGAGGTAGAGGTAAAAATGTTGCATGAAACCTATGATCTTGATGATGATTTCAGTGACGAACTAGACGCCATCAATGACCAACTAACCATTTTCTGTGAAAAGACATTCACTGATTATGGTGAGGTCATTAAGTTTATCGAGCATGCCGACTCATTGTTGAGGTCAAAGGGGTTGTATTTGAATTATGACGATGTGGAAAATATTCGCATCAATTTGGAAGATTCTTCAGCCCAAGAAGCAATTAGTTTCATTATCCCAGTCTATAAGGAAGGTGACCAAAGCGAATACAATTTGGTTGTCACCTATTACCGAGACTCTGAGGATGGTGAATATGAGATTGATATGGAGCTCCAATACGTTTGGGAAACGGAAATGGATGACGAATACTTCGAGGAACTAGACAAAGAATAATGCAAATCACTCTAAGCAGTTACAAGCTGACAGCGGCGAAATTATATAGAAATCCCGTTTTCTCGGATGAAGAATTTGAACAAGACCTTGCGCTTATCAAAAGAGTCGCGGGGAAAATTGAAAAATTTTCCGAGACTGGAAGGTTTTCTACTCGTCTTGTTTTCAATAATTTTATTATTGCATGTAATTGCTTCGGTGTGGAGTTTGTAGCAAAGAGTTTATTTCTTCTGTCACATCCTAACAACCATGATTTAGTGATGACGTTTCTAAATACGGTTTGGGGTATTGAGAGCCATGTGGTTGTCAACCCCAATCTAAAAATCAAATTTGATCCGACACGAATCAACAAGTCATTTCAAAAAATAATTCTCAAAGATTTGGAATTATGAACATTACAAGAATGGGCGACTTTATATACGCCTTAAGAATCATCAAACTTCTAACTACCCCTTGGGAACAGCAAGAAGCTTTCAAGTTTGGTATAATCGACAAGGACGGCAAACGCCTTCGTCGTTTCAGAGACTTGAAAACATCTGAAGAGAAAGATTCATTCACATATTTGCACCGAATAGTGTTCAACCTGAAGCGTTTGCTTGGAACGGTTCCAGGCGGCAAATCATGGCTTGCGGCAGCCACCGCATCATTGTTGCTATTGAAAGAAGGTTTGAAAGAGCTAGATATTTCTGAACGTGAATGGGCAATGATTGAGGAAGCAATCTTCAACATGCATGAGGAAACACCAACCAACGTGACAGGCTCTGCTGTTTCAACAGACTCACCTAAGCCCTTAGGCATGGTTCGTCGCAAAAGGAAAGAAGAAGAAGAAGAGACCTTGACAGACAAGGAAAAATGATGTATTCTCAAGGTTCATGTAGGAGTAGCGAACCTTGGAACATCTTTACATTCAGCAAAAGTTCTTATCGTTTGTAGCTTCACAATTAGATCGCTTTAAGCAAAAGGGCAATCTGTTGTGGAATTTCCGTTGTCCGTATTGCGGCGACTCTGAAAAGAGCGAAGCAAAGGCGCGTGGCTACATATACAAGGACAAGACGGGTCTGTTGTCGTTTCAGTGTCACAATTGCGGAGAGAATCACAAATTCAAGACGTTCCTGAAATTCCTAAACCCGAGACTCTATAAGGAGTATGTACTCGAATCGTTCAAAGGCGAACGAGAAGAATCTAAGGTTGAGGAAAAGAAACAAGAGCCAGAAGAACTCAAAGATTGGACGAAATATCTTACTCCAATATCAGAGCTGTCCAAGATTCACCCTGCTGTTGAATATCTGAAGTCACGCAAAATTCCTAAAGAGAAATACAAGAAGTTTTGGTACACATCTAACTTTCGTGATTTTGTTGAGAAGATTGGTCTCGAGCAAACAGTCCCGGCCGACCCTCGAATCATCTTGACAGAAACAGATAAATTTGGCAACCTTAAGATTCTGATTGCCCGTGCTTTCAAAAGTTCAGAGCTTCGCTATATTACACTGAAGATTGACGAGAGCTATCCCAAGATATTTGGTTTGGGTGATCTGGATTACACAAAACCTGTTTATGTAGTTGAGGGCGCCATTGATTCATTGTTCCTAGACAATTGCATTGCAACATTGGACGCAAACCTTCTGGCATATCAGAAATACAATCTTGGTATCAAGAATGCAATTCATATTTGGGACAACGAACCTCGTAATGTGAATATTTGCAGATACATGGCTAATGCAATTCGGCAAAATGAAAGGGTTGTTATTTTTCCGAATGACATTCAGCAAAAGGATATAAATAGAATGGTGGAAGACGGCATTGATGTTAATGCCTTAATCAAGAAAAGAACTTTCCATCATGTTAGAGCAATGATGGAGTATGCCAAATGGAAAAGGATTAATTCCGATGTTAATAGACAAACTCGTGTATCTGCGTCGTATAAAAAGAGAACTTGGGTTAGATGAAGATTATACTTCAGGACCATGGACGCCTCCGAATGATACTTCATATGTGGAATTCTTTTTTGAGAAAGATGTGAATTCATTCCCTGCTCGGGTGCGCAAGGAATACGAAAAACTCAAACAAGCTATTCTCCAACGTGAAGAAGAATTTCGTGAAAAGTACGGTGACGATTGGCGTAACGTCGCTGTGTTCCAAGCCTATCGACTGATGAAAGAAGCATCCGAGTCTCTTGACGAAAAGGGAGAGCTTCTTGCTGAATCACTGAAAGAAAAATGAAGATATTTGGTATAGACTATTCTTATACCAGTCCATCAATTTGCGTTCTAGGGGATGACTTCAAATCATCCTTTTTCTATTTTGCAAATGCAAACAAGAAGGTCTGTGTAAAGGCTCTGAATTATGAGGGTACGCTTATCCAAAAGGACTGGGCAGATAACGTTGATCGCTATGAAACCCTAGCAAAATGGTCTGTTGAGAAAATACAACAGCATTGGGAAGCTGGCTCTAAGATCATCCTAGAAGGTTACGCTTTCGGGGCACGAGGTAGCATGTTGTTCAACATTGCAGAGAATGCTGGCTTGTTGAAATATCACCTCAAGAAGTCGTTTGGGTTGCATCCTGAAATCATTGCACCCACGGCGGTCAAGAAGCACTGGACAGGAAAGGGCAACGCCAACAAGGAAGCCATGGTGCAAACCCTACTTGACAAAGAAGGCATAGATATTGTAAAATGGATGCAAATGAGCAAACTTGCTTCCCCTGCGCATGATATAGTAGACAGTTACGCAATAGCAAGAACGGGGTTGTAGACAAAGCAACTTTTGTGCCGCATAATAGAGGCATTGGAGCACATTGAATACAAAATGATCGACAAAGCAGTTAAGGTTGAGTACAAGTTTGTTCCTAAGTCTCGTTGGGAAGGTCCCGAAGACACTTGGTATGTCTATGAGTTTGAACCTGCTTACCGCAAAGATAGAAGCATGTATCCTTTTATTATCGACGTGAAGTCTATTAATGGTAAGTCCAAGAAGAAGGTGTTGGAACGATACATTAAGAATAACTACTCCAACATCGTCGAAGAACTCGATGAAACGCCTTTGATTGCTCAAATGTTTTAAAGAAGATATAGTAAGAAGAACAATGCGTCTATGGTGAAACGAATATCATAAAACTTAGTTGTATGAATACCTTTGTAAATTAAACCCCCTGTCCCTTCAACGGTCTTCTAAACCGTTCCTTAGTGAAGGATGGACGGCACGAGGTTCGATTCCTCCAGGGGGTGCCATTCACAAAGGTATTTGCATGAGGGACAGAAACACAAATGCAAGAACCAATCAAGACAGGTGATGTATGTGAAGTAATCGGCGGCGCTTTCGGGACAGATAGTCCCAATCGAGGAAAGATCGTCACCGTTCGTGCATTGAAAGGTGAGCATCCGGAGTTTGGACGAATCTGGCAATGTGAAGGTCAAGGTTTGGTGACTGAATTTGGAGGCTCGGGAAAATTTGCAGACTTTTCGGCATCATGGCTTCGTAAGATTCCACCAAAACAAAAAAGTGACTCCACAAAACGTGAAAAAGACTTGACCGCCTAATTGTCCGTCATCTTGAACAAAATTGCGTATTTTGCACATTCCTAATGAAACGGAAATTCGTAGACCTTTACATTGAGATTGCAGAGGTTGTTGCCAAGACTTCAACCGCTACAAGGCTCAAGGTCGGTGCTGTTGCTGTGAAAGACCATCGTATTCTTAGCGTGGGTTACAACGGCACACCGCCGGGGTTTGATAACGTCTGTGAGACACAGAATGAAGACGGTTCTACTGTAACAAGGCCTGAGGTCATTCATGCAGAACAAAACGCAATCTACAAAATGGCACGGGACGGTCAGAGTGCTCTCGGTGCGGATTTGTTTGTGACCCATGCGCCTTGCGTCGAATGTGCCAAAGCCATCAAGACGTCAGGGTTCAGGAAGGTATGGTACAGAAATCAGTATCGTTCTGATGATGGTATCAAGTTTCTTCAGCAGCTAGGTGTCGAGGTAGAAAAGATTTAGGTTAGAGATTGGATGGGGTGTGGGTCTTGGTGGTTCAAATGAATGTCTAAGAACCCCGTATGGTTTTTGTTGTGAAGCGAAAATTGCCCCTATAATAGGGTTCAATGGGTCTCCGACGTACAAGGAGAAAGATATATGAGCGATGTAGAACAAAGGTTGAAACACAGCAAGCGTCTTGCAAACGATGAACGCCATATCGCAAGACAGATGAAGATCGCCAAGTGGCTGGGGTTGAAAGGTAAGCGTGTCGGGCATAGACTTCATAAGCTAAATACTGTAACCTGTGGGAATAGCAATTGTGTCTTGTGTGGCAACCCGCGTAAGTTCTTCGGCAAACTTACGATTCAGGAAAAGCGACACGTGATTGGGGAAAAAGAATTTTTCAAGAATCAGCAAGAAGTTGTTGTCAGCGAAGAATTCTGATATAATGGGATACATGTTGAGGACGTTAACAAACGTCCGAGACGAAACGTTCTTTAAAAGTCTAGAGGTTGTTTTGTTGCCCCTATGGAGGAACTGGTAGACTCGGCGGACTCAAAATCCGCTTCCGAAAGGAGTGCAGGTTCGAACCCTGCTAGGGGCACCATTTCAAAACACAAAATTAGAAATGGGTTAGAATCCCGGACCGATATTGTGTTTTGAAATGGTGACGACAAAGATGCGGTAGTTGATGCTATGGCGTGTGCATCCCCGGACTGTAAATCCGGTCCCTCGTGGTAAACACTGTTGGTTCGAATCCAACCTACCGCACCACTGATTAAAAGTATCATATGCAGTGATCCAACTAACTGTGATACAACTCAGTAGCGAGTTGGTAGCGGTCACCGTAGAAAAATGGAAATCACTCCGAGTGGTGTAATGGTAGCGTGCGTGGTTTGGGGCCATGAGGCGAAGGTTCGATTCCTTCTTCGGAGACAAAAATTTAAGGATGGTTACAGCAGTTATTTTAAGATATACTGGTTGAGAGTTTCGATTTCTCTCTTTAATCAAAAAGTAGGAGCCATCCTGTTATATTCAATGCGGTTATAGTGTTTAACGGCTAGCACGCGGGTCTTCCAAATCCGAAGTGTCAGTTCGAATCTGACTAACCGTTCCAAAACGCTTAGTGGTGACTTTAGTGTAATGATTAGAACTCTATGTTGTGACCTTGGCAGTATGGGTTCAAATCCCGTGGGTCATCCCAAACGTTTTGAATATATACAAAACAATGTAGATTTTTGGGGTTGTGGTATAATTGGGAACACAGCGCCCTTGCAAGGCGCAGTTCGGGGTTCGATTCCCCGCAGCTCCACCAAAATTCATTCTTTTAACTCAGTTGGTAGAGCAGCCGCCTATGGCATATTGTGCTGGATTAGCCAAGTGGTCTACGGCAACGAATTTACAAAATGTAATTATAAGAATAATAAAATGCTAATATGTAATTTTTGCAACAAAGAATGTAAGAATAATAATTCAAAAATAAATCATGAGAGATATTGTAAACAAAATCCGAATAGAAGAATTTCAAATTTTGAAAAGGAATCTTTCCATAACAGTGTAAACAAGCACCCACCCGGTGCTAAAAAAGTAATCAATACATTAAAGCAAGAGAATTAGGTATTGATATTCCAATTAACCCAAATAAGGGTAAATCAATAAAAGGGCATCCCTACACAGAAGAATTTAAAATACGACAGAGTAAATTAGCAAAAGAACGAGGACTAGATGGGGTTACCCCATCTAGGTGGATAAAATATAAAGGTTATACTTTAGGTTCAACATGGTAAAAGAAGGAATTACCCATCTATCAGTGGATTGGGTAGAGTACGGTAAATCGGTGAATGTTAAATTATATAGTGCTCCTGCACTTGGAGCAGTTTTCCCCATGAGATGAAACTTGAAAAAGAACTAGTAATCAATGTGTGAATAGTACAAGTTATTCAAGTTATACAAGTTATTCAAGTTATTCAAGTTATACAAGTTATACAAGAAACCAGCAACAACCTCTAGACTTCCCAAGGACCTTCCTATAAAATAAATTTTCGTTGGTTGTTATTGCTCTGAACTCTGAAAGGAATGTGAAATGGCTCTTATCCCTGTTAACTCTTTGGAAGGTTTCCGTCAAATCTCTGATGGTTACTTTTTCAACACTGAAACAAGTCAACTGCTGAGCAATAAGAAGGACGGTTCCTTCGCTATCCTGTCTGGTAGCGTTCGGAATGGTACTCGCCGTTACAACCTGCAACTCAAGCGTGAGTATAAAACCAATTGGGTCAAGTCTGATTATGTGAAGCATGAAGATTTGGCAAAAAAAGCAATCGAAGCTTCTAAGCTTATTGAGACTGCTAAGGCTCAAGCACGAGGGCAAAAGAAGGGTTGGGTGATTGGATTTATCCAAGATGGCTACATCAGACTAGATATTTTTCCCGAGGTATATGAAACCGAAGCTGAAGTGAACGCCGAGATCGAGCGTCAGGCTCATGATGACGAGGGTATGACCTTTGTGAAGCTGAAAGTTGAGAACTTTGTCGTTAGCGGCGGGGTTCAATGGTCGTGAAATTTTTTGACAAAGAGGCTAGACGGCCCTTTTGTTTGCTGTACAATGTAGTCATACGGTAAACGAAAGGAAACATGATGAACACCGGTGATTTTATCGAGATGTGCATGAAGGACGTTGATGCCAAGATTCTGATGGCAGAGCGTGACGCGCTGGAAGCCGAGAATGAGCGGCTGCGAAAGGCCTTGGCTGCGATGGTTTCGTGGTTTCCATCAGCGGACACGTATCGCCGCCTGGGGTTTGACCCCGAGACGCCGATGCAAGTGCTGAAGGAGGCCAAAGCTGTACTGTTCAAGGAGAACCGCAATGGCTGACCGTTACGAGGAAATCCGCAAGGCACTAGCGAAGGGGCCGACGCCGGGCCCGTGGCGGGTTTGCCCTACCAATAGCGGGACGTTTGTAAAGAGCGAACGGGTTTCTGGCCGAAGTCCGCCATTGCCGAACCGCCCAAGACGTTAAGGCAGACGCCCATCTGATCGCCGCTTGCAACCCCGACACGATCCGCGAGCTGCTTGAAGAGCGGGATGCACTTGCACGCGAAAACGAAACATTGAAGCGCTGTGCTATTATGTACTTGGGGTGGCAGGCTAGGTCTGGCTGGTCCAATTTTGACACCGTGCAACGCATCCGGACATCATATGACATGCCTCACATCACTCCTGCTCCCGCCGAAATCCATACGGCGCTGCAGGCTATTCAAGATGCCGCTCACGCCGCCCGAAAAGGGCGGCTCGTTGCCCAGTATAAGCGTCGCTCAGATGACTATGGCCCTTGGGTACGAACGAAGTTACCAGCGGATGTTGGGAGCCCGGAGTCTTTGATTTACGATCGTGGGGCCACCCACGTAGCGGTTGACCACATTGAGTTGTGGTCGGTTTTCCGAGGCTGGAACAACTTGGACAAAGTGCTCCGCGGTCTTCACCTCATCTATGGCAATGCTCTCGGATAAAAAGTCCTAGACATCGTCTGAAACCATGTTATAATGGAGGCATGAAGACGATGAACAACAACGAAAATCTATTCATGGAACAAGTTCAGAAAGATCCTATGCCCTTCACTCTGATTACCGAAAAGGGTAAGATCATGCATTTCTACATCAAAGAGACTGCCGAGTTGTATCAACGACTTGAAGGCGGAGTCATTGTGACTGAAGGTGTTCTCAAAGTTTCTGATTGTAAGGAAATCACTTGAATTCGTTTTTGAAGTGGAGCGCTACAGTCTTGACGATTGCGGGTGCTCTTTTGACATCCTTGAACACCTATCCTTTGAATGTTTGGGCTTTCAATGCGGGTAGCGTCCTGTGGTTGATTTTTGCAGTCAGGATCAAAGAAAATTCCTTGATTGTTGTCAATACGGGTTTGCTTGCGATTTATATGCTTGGTGCCGCTAAGGCACTATTCTAAGTAAGAATATCATGTTTGAAATTGTTGCTAGCGTTATATGTTTCGTTTTGTTTATTGTCACTATGTACCATATATCTGAAAAAACTGACGGTTGTAGTGGCGATTGCAACCAAGGTCGTAGCGAATGCAATTGTGAAAGGAAACAGCGATGAGTGGATGGCTTATTATTCTAACGGGCATCATTTATGCCTACGTTGCTCTAGAGCAAGGCATGAAAGGCAATACCGGCATGTTGCTCGCATATGCGGGTTATGCTTTCGCTAACATCGGACTTTATATGGTGGCATCAAAATGAAAGTAGAAATTGGCCCTTATGTAAATTGGGTTGGACCTTATCAAATTGCTGAGAAGCTTTGCTTTTGGGTTAAGAAGGTTCCTGATGAATATGGAATCATGCGTCATCCAGACTGGGTGCATGATTTTGGCACTTGGCTTGCAGAAGATAAGGACGGAAACGATTCTTGGCTTATGAAACTCTGCCAGTGGATTAACTCCAAGAGAAAACGTAAGGTCAAGGTTCGTATTGACAAGTATGACACATGGAATATGGATGCCAATCTAGCCCTCATCATTCTACCTATGCTGAAACAACTGAAGGCTACCAAACATGGTTCACCTCACGTTGATGATGAGGATGTTCCGGAAGAACTCCGTTCAACTTCAGCGCCTGCCAAAGAGAATGAATATGACATTGACGCCAATCACCATAAGCGCTGGGATTGGGTTCTTGATGAAATGATTTGGGCGTTTGAGCAACTTCACCCAGACAACGACTGGGAAGAACATTATCGCTCTGGTGAGTTTGACATTAAGTGGGAGCCCTGTGAATGGAACGAGAACGGCAAGCCCAAGCTGTTCAAAATGGAACGCGGCCCTAACCATACATACAAGTGCGACTATGAAGGAATTCGTAAGCATGAAGAACGCATTCGACGTGGAACGACCCTGTTCGGAAAATATTACCGAAGCCTCTGGGACTGATTTCTTCAGGTGGTTTCACGAAATTGAAGGATTCGGATTTAGGTCAGAGCGTTTCTATGATGACATTCTGATCTACATGTTTGACGGAGCAAAGGACTTTCAAGCTGCCACTAGAATGATGGTAAAGTGGCTGGAAGCTGCTTTTGAAGCAGGTGTTAATCAACAAAAAAATTCTTTTTATAAGGCACAAGATTGATATATAATGAACTAATACCCGGTTAAAGATCGTGTATTTTTCACGCAATAAGGAACGTTTCAGCAAGCAGATCAAGAACCCGACATATTAAAACTTAGATCTAGCATGCCTTTGTATGCTTTTGGGTTAGAGCGTGAGCCCTCATGAGTGCTTAGTGCACAGCGTTCCTGTATAAAAGGTTGCTTTCAGCAATTCATCTCTTGAAATCATAAACAACCTGCGGAGATTATTATGTCAAACGTGGCTTTCACTGCCAATGGAGCAAAGACTCTGGCAACTTCCCTAAACCGTAACGTTGACTTGTTCGCTGTTATCGGTTCTGCACGAAACAATCCTAACGACGCACTAGAGAAGTTCATTCTGGCATATGCCGAGGACCCTGTCACTGCGCTACGTATCTTGCTATGGGCGCGTGACGCTCGTGGCGGCCCAGGCGAACGTTTGGTATTCCGTACAATCATGGATTGGTTGGCTAAGAACGATAAGCGCGCAGTCGCTTCAATCATGTTGAGCGGTAAGATCCCCGAGCTAGGTCGTTTTGACGATTTGGTTCCTCTGTTGTGTCATGATGCAATCCCAACCCAAATCCGTTTCCACTTGGCTGAACAACTTAAGGTTGCTATGGAAACCAAATCTGTCAATGCAGGGTTGATTGCAAAGTGGTTGCCTCGCAAAGGTAAAGAAGCTGCCATCATCCGTGGTTTGATGAAGTTGAGCCCTAAAGCATATCGTAAGCTGTTGGTTGAAACTTCCAACACTGTTGAGACTAAGATGTGCGCTAAACAATGGGATGAAATCAATTTCTCCCAAGTGCCTTCTGTTGCAATGGCTCGCTATACAAACGCTTTTGCCCGTAACGCTAAAGAGAGGTTCTCTGCATACAAGGAAGCTCTTGCAAACGGCAAGGTGAAAGCCAAAGCCTCGGCGTTGTACCCTTATGATGTTATTCGAACTGCACAATTCGGCGATGCTGAAGTTGCAGACGCACAATGGAAGGAACTGCCAGACTATCTGGATGGTGCATCCAAGATGCTTCCTATGATTGACGTTTCTGGTTCTATGAACTGTCCTGCAGGTGGTTTTGGTAAAGTGTCATGCATGGACGTTGCAATCTCCTTGGGTATCTACTTGGCTGAACGTCAAGAAGGTCACTTCAAGAACTTGGCGATGACGTTTGAGACTGCTCCGAAGTGGGCAAACATCGATCAGAAGACCATCAAGGAAAAAGTGGATTATGTTCGTAAATTGCCTTGGGGAGGTTCTACTGATATTCAAGCAGCATTTGATTTGCTGTTGAACTCTGCTGTAGAGAACAATGTACCTCAAAGCGACATGCCTGAGTACATCATCATCATCTCAGATATGGAATTCAACGCCGCTACGAGTTCGGAAGATTGCTCTGGTAGGAAGAAGATGGTAACAAACTACCAAGCTATCAATGAGAAGTTTGAAAGGGCGGGTTATGTTCGTCCTAACATCATCTTCTGGAACGTGAACGCTCGTAGTCAAAACATCCAAGTTAAGTCTGATGAGAACGGAACAACTATGATTACTGGGTTCAGCCCTGCAATCATGCAAAGCGTTCTTAAGGCAGAGGAAATCACGCCAGAAAGCGTGATGCTGAAGACAATCAGCTCTCCTCGTTATGACATTGATGGGCTGACGGTATAAGAATAAAATCTTGATTTTAGGAAGGTTGTCTGATATGATGTCTGACAGCCTTTTATAATAAGAGTTAGCGAGAAAAATACACGATCTTTAGTCGTATATTAAGTCTGGTTTGGGAACCAAGTCGGACTCTAAACAAAAACGGATGGAGGCGTCTGTTGGTAAAACAGAGTCTACGAAGTCCGAAACCACGAAATCTTTAGTTTCGTGGTAGTTCATTTTGTTACCAAGGAGTTTTATGATTAAAGCAAACATCATCGCAGATTCAATTTCACCCGCAGGTGTTCGGCTTACAACCTTTGAGTTGGAGTATCCCCGTTTCATTCACGCGGAGCTCCTTACCCACCGAATGTTCTCACGAAACGCAGCATCAAGCCGAGCCATTCCCGTCAAGTCTATGATTGAGCTGGTGCAAACAAATCCAGCAAAGCCGGTTCATTGGGGCAAGAACCAACCAGGCATGCAAGCCAATGAGGAACTTCAAGAACCCAATCTTGCTCGAGTAAAGTCCCTTTGGGATGAAGCAAGGGGTGAGGCCTGCAGAATTGCCGCTTTAATGAATGAAGAAGGCGCACATAAGCAAATCATCAATCGTATCCTAGAACCGTTCCAAATCATCAAGGTTGTGATGACGACAACCGAAATTGGTAACTTCTTCTATCTCCGTGCTCACAAAGACGCACAACCTGAAATCAAGGCTCTTGCAGAAGCCATGCTAGAAGCTGTAGCTAATTCAGACCCATTTGAACTCGGATACAATGATTGGCATGTCCCGTATTACATGCAAGGTCATTGGACTGATTCACAAGATCATAGCCTAGAAGAAGCGTTGGCTATCTCCTCATCGTGTTGCGCTCAGGTTTCGTATCGTAAGCTAGACAAAAGTCTTGAAAAAGCACAAGACATCTATCGTCGTCTAGTGGAGACAAAACCTGTTCATGCTTCTCCTTTTGAACATCAAGCTAAGCCTATGGATAAGACTTGTTCCCCATATGAACCAGAGCATTGGAAGGAGTTGGGAGTCACTCATATGACCGCAGACATGCAACTGTGGTCAGGTAACTTCCGTGGTTGGATTCAACATCGTCAGCTAATCCCGGGTCACGTTTATAATGGAGAACAAGAGTCAACCACTGGGTTGAAGAATGGGTCTTGTGAGGAGTAGACATGTCAAACTTTGATATTCGAGTAAAAATTCTCAAAAACATACTAGACATGGTATGATTCTTGCCTTATAATGCGTTCATTGTTGAACGGAGAACCTAGATCATGATTCAAGACGAACGCACTGGAGATCTGATGATGAACAAGGTAGACGTTGAGGCTGTGGTGGAGGCTGTGGTGGGGCTTTAGAGCTGCGCTTTGATGTGAAGTGGTTTCCACGCTGAGCGCCGTACTTTGTGTGCTTGAGGAGCAGAAGACATGACGATAACCGATGTCATCGAGATGGCGCGAAAAGCTGGCGGGTATGACGGATTCACAAGCCCACCAACTGACTGGGACGAGGGCAATTTTGTTATTTCTCCGGAGGAACTCTTGAAGTTCGCTGCCCTCGTCCGCAACGTCACGCTTGAGGAGTGTGCGTTCGAGTTCGAGGGGCAGTACACGGACAGTTGTCCGGGTACCAACATTTCCGCCGCCATCCTGGCGATGAAGGAGCAAGCATGAAAGAGCGTCCCATCCTCTTCAGCGCGCCGATGGTCCGGGTGATTCTGGCGGGCGCCAAGACCCAAACGAGGCGGGTTGTGAAGCGCTATTCAGCAGACTGCATCGGTTGGTTCGATGATGGAGACGGGTTGTGGGCCCAGCGGTTCATCGACCTATCAAGCGGAAGCCCTTACCTGAAGTCCTGGAGACCGCTGCCCCCTACGGGCGGCCCGGAGACAGGCTGTGGGTGAGGGAGGCGTTCATCCACGAGCCAGCCGACTACTGCTGGGAGGCGAGCGTCAGCATTCCTTGCCGACCCGCCAAGACGGTGTATCGGGCCGATGCAGACGATCCGAGTGGTGGGCGCTGGTCGCCAAGCATCCACATGCCTCGCAGACTGTCGCGCATCACCCTCGAAGTGACCGGCGTGCGTGTGGAGCGGTTGCAGGACATCAGCGAGGCGGACGCTGTAGCGGAGGGTGTGCGGCGAGTGGACGGCAAATGGCACGCCTTCGGCGACGGTGAAGCCGTGTTTTTTGATGAGTTTGGGTGGTTTGCGCCCGAGCGATACACGCGACACAACGCACCTTGGCACGCCTTCCGAGAAGCCTGGGAGATGATCAACGGCCCCGAAAGCTGGGTCGCCAACCCTTGGGTATGGGTGATCGAGTTCAAGAGGCTGGAGCAGCAGGAGGCCGCTATTCGTGAGTGACTTGGGTGAAAGTGGCATAAAGGAGAAACAACGATGAAAATTTGTTTCAGCGGCGCTCATCGTACAGGCAAGACTACTCTTGCAGAGCGTATTGCAGTAGACCATGATCTCATCATGTATTATACTAGGGTCGAGAAGACCTTTAAGAAACGCTCTGTCAAGGAAGCAGAAAGTCTCCGAGGCAAGGATGGGTTTTATTGGCGCATTGTTCAGCAAAACGTGATTTGCAACCATGTGACCCAGCAGATTATGCGAGGCGAACAATACTCTGTTTTTGACCGTTCAGCGTTTGACGTCTACTGTTACTCAGAGTTCTTCCTTAGCAACCTCTTGGGTGACTTCAAGGCAGGACGAGAAGACTTTCGTGCCTTTGAGTCACACCTTGGCATGATTCGTCAACATTTCGATTCTATCGACTTCACCTTTATCATTCAGCCAGGGATTCCTTTTGAAGATGATGCGGGTAGCTGCTCTCTAGACATCCAAGAGTCTCTGAACGAGGTGTTCCTGAACGTCGCAGACAGGTATTTGCCGAAAGATAAGTACTTCGTCATGCCGAAAGAAGTAACAGATTTTGAGGAACGCGTCAAGATTTGTTCTGACATTCTCAAAGAAAAATTTGACCTTGCATTGATGGCTTAAGTCTGCTATAATGCAGTTTTCAAGGAGTCTTTCATGGATATCAAGTACAGTGAAATCTTCACATCTTTTCAAGGCGAAGCGGGTTTCGCTGGCATGCCCACAATCTGGGTTCGGTTCTTCGGCTGCAACCTAGAATGCAACGGGTTCGGTCAGAAGAATCCTATGGACGAATCAACCTACGTTCTTCCGTACAAGACAATTGATATCAGCAAGTACAAGACCCTTGAAGAACTGCCTGTTTTCGAGCATGGGTGTGATTCGTCATACTCGTGGTCTAAGAGGTTTGATTCTCTTGTTCACAAGAAGTCCGTCAGAGAGCTTGTGGACAAACTGATCGCTTTGGGTGAAGCAAACCTTGGTCTCAAGGCCGATAATAAAAACGGCTTTTGGAGGCATCCCGTAACCAATCAAAAAGTTCAGCTATGTTTTACAGGTGGCGAACCCATGCTCTGGCAAAAACAGATGAAGGCGATTTGTGATGAATTCAAGGAGCGTGACATGTCTCCGCTTCAGATCACAATCGAGACGAATGGAACAAAGCCTTTCAAAGACTTCCATAGCATGTCAACAACCGCAGACCTCTATCTTAGCGTGTCGCCTAAGCTGTTCTCCGTTTCAGGCGAACGTAATGCAGTGAACGTCAAGCTCTTGGAGGATTATTTTGAGGAAGCCTCGGGTTGGTTGAAGTTTGTGGTGAACGGCACTGATGCATGTTGGGAAGAGTTAGACATGTATATGAAGCAGATTATCCCCATAATTCCTAGTGATTGGCACATCTGGGTAATGCCTGTTGGTGCAACGAAGGAACAACAAGAAGGTTCTACCATTGCGAAAATCTCGAATGAGGCAATGAAGCGTGGCTATATGGTCGCAACTAGAAACCATACATACGTATTTGGGAATGTTATCGGCTCATGATTGAGGAAAAGTCAATGCAGATTGTAGAAAAGCTGATTCGTAATGGTTGGACGGGAAAATCTGGACTTTATGTGAGCGTTGTGCCAAACAAACGTTCCAAAGACATCATCACGGCAGTTGCTGATGTCTTGGGAACAGAATGCAATTATGATGATCTACATTGCATTGTGATGTATAGCAAGTACGACTCGCCCGCTGAAAAATCATACCCGAAAACAAAAACCTTCAGAGCAAGAATGAAGGACATCCAGCTCTACGGTAAGAACGAAGACTCTCTCGTTATTACCTTGGAAAGCGCCGATTTACAGGCGGAACATGAAAGGCTTAAGAAACTAGGGGCGAAACACTCCCGGGAATTCTATTCACCCCACGTTACAATTCAAACAGGCAAGCCTTGGGACGACTATTACCTTGAGAACGTCATTGATTCAATCAACGGGCGTGAGCTTGTTTTCAATGGGTATAGTTGGAACGATGTTGTCGAGGATTGATTTTCTATGAGTTTTAGTCATTTGAATGGCGTGATGTTTGACATTGAAACCTTGGGCAAAGAGCCGGGGTGTGCTATTTTGAGCATTGGCGCGTGCCGTTTCAACATCGACCAAAAGCGGATCTATGATGAATTCTATGTGACCATTGATGCACAAGATTCTCTACGTCATGGTTTGACATACGACAAAGATACACTTCAATGATGGCGAGAGCAAAACCCTGCGGCGTTGAGAGGTATTCAGAAAACCGCAAAACCTGCAGCAGAAGCCCTCAATATGTTCTTCGAGTATCTGTCCAAGAAGCGCAATGAACCCCTATGGGCCAGGGGACCTCATTTTGATGTACCTATCACTCAGGTAGCAATGATGAAGGTTTTAGGGATTGGCAAGATGCCATGGAAATATTACAATGTCTATGATGGACGGACAGTGTGTAATGTTTTCGGTGTGGACATTGAGCGTGATGAAGGCGTTCACCACAATGCGCTAGACGATTCAATCGCCCAAGCTAAATACCTCATAGATTTTTTTCACTAGCATGTCCGTGTAAATTGTGTTACAATAATGTTTCTCGTTTAAGGAAAGGGAACAAATGGCATTTAACAAAACAAAGACGGACCCAAGTCTGGGCCAAGCAGTAGAGAATCATCTACGTTCATTGGGTATTCATACGCCTACCACAAACAAACTGCAAATTTCCGAACAAGACAAGATTTCAGTCATCGAACCTCTCATTCGAGATGTTATGATTTTCCTCGGTCTTGATTTGACCGATGACAGTCTAGTCGATACTCCTAAGCGAGTGGCTAAGATGTTTGTCCTCGAGAAGTTTTGGGGTCTCAAGCCAGAGAACTTCCCGAAATGTACGACAATCGAAAACAAGATGCACTATGATGAAATGGTCGTGGAACGCAACATCCGAGTCATGTCTGATTGTGAGCATCACCTTGTGCAAATTGACGGTCTGGCAACTGTAGCATACATTCCCGACAAGAAGGTTCTGGGTCTATCGAAGATGAACCGTATTGTGGAATATTTCAGCCGCCGTCCTCAGGTTCAAGAACGCCTGACCCAACAGATTGCGGAAACTCTGAAATTCATTCTGGAAACAGATGATGTGGCAGTTGCAATCAAAGCACGTCACTATTGTGTCATTAGTCGTGGAGTCGAGGATCAAAACTCTGAAACTGTGACTAGTTACATTAGCGGTGCCTTCAAGAGCAATCCGACGGTGCGCGCTGAATTCATGGCGATTGCAAACGGCATGAACTAATCAAGGGGAATCATTATGAGCACCAAGCAAGTTATTATCCCATCCAGCCCCGCAGATCGTGAGAAGATTCGCCGTGTTATGCGAACGGTATCAGAGTCAATGACTCGTATTGAGGCCGAGAAGGATCTCATCAAAGACGAGATTGCAGCTCTGGCAGAAGAGTTTGAAATTCCCAAGAAGTTTCTGAATCGAATGGCTCGAACATATCATCGCCAGAACTTCAAGGATGTGGTTGATGAACAAAACAATTTCGAGACGCTCTATGAAACAGTCGTGGAGCTAAACGTCAAGGAATGAGAATAAACAAAGGGGCTTAGGCCCCTTTCACTACATATGCAAACGAAGGGGCTTGGGCCCCTTCCTCATAAATATCTACATGGAACGAATCTCTGGATATTAGGATGAAAAATTACAAACTATCTCTTATCTCAGCAAGAAATTTTCTTCAGTATTGCTTAGACAGACGCATTTATGCATTTCTAGGTAGGACCTTCAGTTGGGGTTCTCCTGATCTTGCGCCTACGGGTATTCAAGAGTCAGCATACAACCTTGTAAATGACTTCAATGAGACGGTGTTCGCTAAAAAGGTTCTTGAGTCAAACTTCTCTTTGGTGATTCGTAGAGTCAATTGGGAAGAAAAGGTTTTCACCCAATGGAATGACCGAGACCCTCTCATTGCGAATAAAGACTTCTACTGTTTGACAAGTTCCAATCACGTCTACAAGTGCATTTCAAACAATAACGGTGCGGTTTCTACAGTTGAACCCAACCTGGTGAATACCGTTCCCTTTCAGACAGCAGATGGTTATGTCTGGCGCTATATGTTCTCAGTTAACGGTGACGACCTATTGAAGTTCCTAACACCTGATTGGATTCCAGTGAAGGAAATCTTCACATCTGAGGTCGGATACGAAAATCAATATGCTTCACAGGTTGCGGCTGTCCCCGGAACAATAGACAGAATTGATCTTGTCCAAGGTGGTTCTAAATATGGCGTGGGAACAACCGTTACGATTGTAGGCGACGGAACAGGCGCAACAGCATCACTCACAATTCACCCAACAACAGGCGCAATCACTTCGATTTCAGTAACTAATAAAGGCCGAGGTTACACTTGGGCAAATGTTATCATCACCGACCCCCAAGCAGTTCCTGGAACAGGTGCATTTGCAACAGCCGTGCTATCTCCCGTATTCGGCCACGGTTACAATCCTGCCGAAGAGCTCTATGCTTCACATGTAATGGCAACCTGTACAATTGAAGGCAACGAAGGTGGTCTCATCAAAGGCGATTTGACCTTTAGAAAACTTCTGTTGGTTGCTGACCCCCAATTGATGAACAATTCTTTCGCAACCGATTATAGATATGCAAACACTTCTACAGTTGTGCTGACGGGTGTAAGCGGATCATTTGTAGTAGGCGAAAGGGTAACGTTCTCTGGTGGATACGGATATATCACTTACATTGAAGCAGATACTCTTTACCTAACAGGCCTTGATGGTGTTCCTTCAGGAGTAGTGACAGGTGAGACAAGTTCAGCAACGGGGACTGTATCAACAGTGACGAATGAGACATTTAAGATTAGCGGGTCCGTGATATTCAAGGCATATTTCGATCCGAGAACGAAGTCGATTGCGGACAATGTGGAAGCAAGACCAATTTTCAGTTTCTGAGCCAATAAATAAAAGCAACGGTTAGATATTAGAAAAGGACATACGATGGCAGTAGATTTTTCAGCAAAGCCATATTTCGATGACTACTCTAAGGAAAAGGGTTTCCATAAAATCCTTTTCAAGCCTGGCGTGTCGGTTCAGGCAAGAGAAATGAACCAAATGCAAGAGATTCTCCAACAGCAAATTGCTCGCTTGGGTTCTCATATGTTCAAGAATGGTTCAATGGTTATCCCTGGTCAATCAAAATTGAACCGCAATGCATCCTACGTCATCTTGAACAACTTGGATAACGACCCCGAATTGCTTACAAAATTGGTAGGCAAGAAACTTCTTCAGACAGTTGGTGCTACCAACCTAGAAGCCACTGTTTTGATGACACAGGCACTGGGTAGTCAAATTCTTGCCATCATTTCATATACCAATTCAGCCACAAAGACCGTTGCCGGTGAGGTGGTAAACGTTACAGTGTTTTCATCAGACCTAACCATCGCTGTTGAAGGCGAACCTACAATTTCAATTGCCGTTGCTGCTCAAGGACCAGGTGGAGAACCTAGTACAGGTCGTGCAACATTTTTGACTGTTGAATCGGGTGTGTTCTATGTGGATGGGTATTTCGTCCACACTGAAACCCAATCTACTTTGATTGGTTGGAACTATACTAACCTAAATGCCAAGGCGGGTTTCATTGTCAAGAAAGAGATTGTTACTGCTTACGATGATCCTTCATTGTTTGACAATGCAACGGGTGCCCCTAATGAAGGTGCTCCCGGTGCTGACCGTATGTCAATTCACCTTGAGCTTTCAACCCTTGCTCTGGACGATGAAGATACAGACTTCCTAGAGCTGGTTCGTATTGAGAACAACTGGTTGAAGGTTTCAAAGACAAACTCCCAATACAACGTTCTAGAAGAAACCCTTGCTCGTCGCACTTACGATGAATCAGGCGACTACGCCGTATTCGGCTTAGACATCAAGGTTATCGACCATTTGAAAGATGACCGTAACCCAACAGGTTTCCGTAGCGCAGCGGATGGCGGCGATGACAACCTAATGGCTATTGAAATCAGTGAAGGCAAGGCGTATATCAAGGGATTTGAAGTAGAGAACCATTCAAGCCTTTACCTTGAAGTAGACAAGGCCCGCACCCCAGACGCTATCAAGTTCTCAAACAATGTTATTCAGGTCAACGAAAACGGAGAATGCATCTACCTTGCTCCTGGTAACGAATTCATCGACATTTCTCGTCACCCAATCCTTTGGCTAACGACGGGTCAAGAAAACACTGCACCTATCATAGGCTATTGCATTCCAAAGCACATGGAAGCAATCAACATCTCGGGTCGGACGATCTTCAAGCTATTCGGTTCATTCTTCCTATCACAAAGCTCGACATACGGTTGGCAGCATTTAGGTGGTTGGAAGCTAAATGATCTAAAGAACGGTCCCGTTTTGCAGAAGGTGACTCTAGACAACGTGGTGTCAAACTTCAACGTTACTGATGGCATGCCACTAACATCTCATGCAGGATATGCGCCTTATGCGTGGGATGGCGCAAACAAGATTCTCTACGTCAAGAAAGCATCATCAGCCCCTGTGTTCAACACCGCAACCCAGGTTGTGAAGGGTGCAGCTTCAGGTTATGTGGCAAAAATTGAATTCAAGGAAACCTTCCCTGGCGGCGCAGGTGATTTGATTCCTTTGAGCATCTCTAACATCAAAACAACAAGGGATGCTTCGGGTAACCTTGAATTGTCAACAGACGTTGCCTTCAACGTGACAATCACCACAAACGCTTCAGGCTACGGCGTTTATGATTACCTAGGAAACGGTGTTTTCACGGGCCAACCCGTTGCAGCACATACAGCAATTGACAACGCCTACTTCTCAAACATCGTAAATATTGAGAACGAAGGTAAGCGTCTTGTCATCAACAACGTCTCTTATCCAAACGCGATCTTCTCTGTAAGCGCGACATTGAACAAGACTATTTCTGTTAAGACAAAGACTTTGGCTGAAGGTAGCACCGCAATCGCTGTCCCATCAGCACGTCATATTGCATTGGCACACAAGGACGTCTACAAGCTGAAACATGTCTATGTCTCAGCTAACCTTTCAACACCCGCAACAACCTCAGACACGGACATTGGTCAATATTTTGAGTTGGTGAACAACGACACTCTTGACTTCTATCAGAACACCCTATTGAAGGCAAAATCGGGCTTCGCTGTTCCATCAGGTCAATTGCTTGTGGTGTATGATTATTTCCTACACAGCCCAGGTGAAGTGTTCACGGTTGACTCATATACATCATTGAGGGATAATCCTGTTGATGAAAACGACACAACTCATATCGGTCGTATCCCAACATTCTCAACAAAAGAGAAAACCTACATCCTATCAGACTATTTGGACTTCCGTCAAACCCCACGCGATGGATTCTTCATCCTACGTGGCCGAGTTACAAGCGGTTCACCTAACATCCTCTTGGAGCACGATTATTCAAACGTCATTGCTCCATTGTCACGGGTTCATTGCAATGGATTTGCTGCGGGCACGACAGTTACATCAATTGACTCCCAGAAGATTGTAGCATCTGCTAACTCTACATACACTGGCACAGTTTACGCTGTTATTAACGTGAATACTGCAGTGTCTGCCGCAGAGCCTTTCTTCCCAGAAGTAAGAAACGTTTGGGCCCCGCAATCAGGACAGGCGATCATCTATGACGCTGCATATTTCGTAGACCGTTGGGATCGTATCGTTTACTACAAGAACGGTGAAATCAGGTATATCTACGGTGTTCCGGGTGTCACTCGTTACCCTGAAACCCCTGTGGATGCAATGTCATTGGCGACATTGATTGTCCCTGCTTACACTCGTCAGGCTGCTTTCGTCAAGTATAAGAAAGATGATAACCGCCGCTACACAATGAGAGACATTGGTAAGCTAGAGCGCCGTATCGAAAACCTAGAATACTACACAACATTGACATTGAAGGAACTAGAGACAAAGGAGATGAAGATCACCGACGCAAACGGTCTAGATCGCTTCAAGTCGGGTTTCTTTGTATCCGACTTCCAAGACTTTGGTGTATTCAGTCCATTTGACGGTGGATTTCAGGCTACTTTGGTTCCTGAGCAGAACAAGGTCATTCCACTAGAATATTCAGATAACATTAATCTCGTTTTGAATCAAACCAGATCATCTAACTTTGTTATCAAGGGCGACAAGGTGTTCCTACCATACACCGAAGTCGTTGAAATTCAGCAGCCATTCGCCACTGCAACAGAAACAATCAACCCATACCTTATCATCAAATGGAATCCAAGCATGAATTTGACTCCATCAAATGATACTTGGATTGAAACAGAGTGGGCGCCTTCTGTTACAAACATCACTAACCTATCTCGAACCATCGTGAATGAGAGCACTGTGGTGAACAATACCATTAACGTGGTTAATTCTTCACGTTCGGTTTCAGGCTTCTTCGGATGGTCAGCACCTGCTCCAGAGACAGTGATTGTGGGCCAATCAACTCGTGATGTTGGATCCGACACTACAACCACAACATCATCAGTAACAACCTCAACTGAAGCACGTTCAACCCGTTTGATTGGTACCAGTGTTATTCCTTTCATGCGTTCAAGAACTGTTCGTTTTGAAGTGAAAGCATCCAAGCCAAACACTCGTTATTGGGCTTCATTTGATGCGGTTGATGTGAACGAATTCTGCAGGCCAGTTAACCCTGTGACCCAGGTTGCGGGTGCATGGGGCGATCCTTTGGTATCAGACCCTATGGGTCGCCTAATGGGTGACTTCCAAATTCCTCCGGGTCGGTTCTCAACTGGCTCAAAGACTTTCGCTATCGCCGATACTAACGTTCTTCAGTTCCCCGATGCGGCAGTAGAGTGTGAAGCATCTGCTACATACACCGCAAACGGCACATTGAGAACAATGCAGGAAGTTATTGACATTACAAACACCACGGTCAACACTATCAATCGTGTTACTACAGTGAACCGTGTCACTACAGTGAACCGTCAAACAACAACCTTCACAAACCTAGGCTTTCAACCAGTCTTCGACGGCGGTGGCGGCGACGACCCATTGGCACAATCATTCTTCACTGGCAACGTACCAGCCGCTGGCATGTTCATTACCAAGGTTGAACTATTCTTCTGGAAGAAAGACCCCGTGGCGCCAGTGTTCCTTGAACTCCGTGAAATGTATAACGGTTATCCCGTCAATGAGAGAATTCCTGGTTCTCTAGTGGGATTGAGTCCAGACCAAGTTAACGTTTCCGATGATTCAACCGCAGCAACCGCCTTTGTATTCGACAAGCCAATCTGGATTCCAGCAGGCAAAGAGTTCTGTTTCGTGGTCTTCGGTAAGTCTTCAAGATATCATGTATGGATATCACGCTTGGGAGAAAAGGTTGTGAACGAGGATCGGGTTGTTGGCGAACAACCATCATTGGGTTCATTGTTTAAGTCTCAGAACGCTTCAACATGGACACCGTTCCAATTGGAAGACATTAAGTTCCGCATTTACCGAGCCAAGTTCAATACTTCTGTTTCAGCGGATTGGATTTTCGAGAACGACGGTCGTGCAGCACGTCGCCGTGTTCAATTGTCAAACTTCTATACAACATCAGGTAGTCGTTTCATTACTGTGAGACACGACAACCATGGCATGGAAGTGAATGGCATTGTTAAGATTCAACCAGAGAACGCAGTTGGTTCAACAAGCAATTCAGCAAGCCCCGCAACGGCGTTCAACAACATCCCAATGAGCGAGATCTACGGCAATCACGTTGTCAAGGAAGTTGTAGACATCAATCATTACAAAATTGAAGTGACAACACCTGCAAACAAGACAGGTTACTTTGAAGATGTGGGTCGCTATGTCTATATTGATTCCAACATCAATTATTACATGTATCGTCTATTGGCTGATGAGTTCGTTCCACCAGAGTCAAATGTTCGTTATTTTGCGAACCTAATTACTGGTAAGGATTTTGATGGCGGTCAAACGCCTAAAGTTCAGATTAAAGAACAACAAGTGAAGAACAAGGACTCGAATGCGCTGCAAGAAGTGGCCTTGGTTCAAACTGCTGAGAACGAAACATCTAAGAGCATTCAGATCAAAGCCACCATTACAACAGCAAACGACTATGTTGCTCCTGTACTAAGCTTGAGTGAGAACTCTGTGGTTGTTGCATCATTGGCATTGAACAAACCTTCAAATGACAATGAAAACGCTGCAAATATGGCAGATGGCAAGGCTGCAAGTAAGATCGTTACCCGGACAATTCGTTTGAAGACTGCTGCTGATTCGTTGAGAATCTTCACAACCGAAAACAAGCTAGAAGCAGACGATATTGAGGTTTATTACAGAACAGCAAAAAATAGAGATCTGGAAACAAAAACATGGACTAAGATAGCTCCTTTGAATGTTGCGGTGTCATATGACAATGAGACATATACTGAACACGAAAGACGAGTTGACGATATTCCAGAATTTGATGAATTCCAGATCAAAATTGTTCTAAAAGGAAGGAATAGCGTCAGACGACCTTCAATCAAAGAACTAAGAGCTATTGCAGTTGCGAGTTGATAGTTTTGGGGGTTCATAATGGAATTAAAAGTTAAAGGAAATGAGAGTTTAGTTAGGGATAGCATAACAGGAGCCATCCTTAACAAAGACGAACAAGAATTGCTACGTTATCGAAAGCGCAAACTCGATCTAATGAGAGAGCGAGATAGGGAACGCGAATTCAATTCACTAAAGAACGAAGTGAAAGACCTAAGGGCGCTTATTGTTGAGATTTACGAAAAAGTGGTAAACAATAAATAACCCAGTAGGATTTCACTATAATCAACATTAAACGAGGTAAACAATGGCAATTTTCAGTCTTTCTCCGTCAGTGGAAGTAAGGGAAACCGACCTTACACTGATTGTGCCAGCCGTAGCCACTTCTATCGGGGCTTTCTCTGGTGTATTCAAATGGGGCCCGGTGAACGAGGCAACAATCGTTGACTCCGAAAAGACTTTGGTTTCTATCTTCGGAGAACCCGATGCAGACACTGCCACAGACTTTTTCACTGCAGCATCTTTCTTGGCATATTCAAACAACCTTCGCGTTGTTCGTGTGGTTGGGAATTCAGCCACAAACGCTTATAATGGTGGCACTGTTGCGCCTGTTATCGAAAACAGCATTGACTATGAATCAAAGGTTTCGGGTCTAACTGGCGTGAAGTTTATCGCCAAATATCCAGGCACTCTCGGCAATTCAATTCGTGTTTCATTTGCAGACTCTGCAACCTTTGAAACGTGGGAATATCGTTCATTGTTCGGTTCTTCAGTAACCTTGAATAAGACCGCTTCTACCACCAATAATTCTGATGTGGTGACTTTTGTTTCTCCACAAAGCACAGCCAACCTAGTGGTTGGCATGTCAGTAACAGGTGTTGGCATCCCTTCGGGCGCAAAGATTCTATCAATTGACTCTGCAACCAAAATCACTTTGACCGCTCCTGCTACAGCAACCGGCGCAAATGTGGCGTTGACCTTCACATCTTACACCGGTGTTCCCGGTACAAGCTCATACGTTGCATCCAAGGGTGGTTCAAACGATGAGTTGCACTTGGTTGTTGTTGACGAACTAGGTCTTTGGACAGGCACTGCTGGTACAGTTCTAGAGCGTTATGTTGGTCTATCAAAGGCTTACGACGCCAAGGATTATACAGGCGCTTCTTCTTACTACTCAGATGTTCTAAATCGCAATTCCAAGTATGTTTGGTTCGGCGGTACCCACGAGGTTTCAGGCTGGGGTGGTGATTCAAGTTCAAACTTCTCATCACTAAGCGCTCCAGTTAGCGTGGTTCTAACAGGCGGTGTTTCTGATAACACCACAGGCGTGACAGTTGGCAAGCGCATGGCTGGTTACGAAGTGTTCAGCAGGGCAGAGGCAATCGACGTTTCACTGGTGATCGTTGCTGGTCTAGACAACCAAGATGACCAGCAAGCCCTTTCAAACTACGTTATCGAAAACGTGGCGAACGTTCGTAAGGATTGCATTGCACTGATTTCACCCCCACGTAATGCTGTGGTGAACAATAAGGGGAATGAACTACAAGCAATCTTGAACTTCCGCAATTTACTAACATCAAGCTCATATGCCGTTCTAGATAGCGGCTGGAAGCTAATGTATGACCGTTACAATGACCAGATGCGTTGGGTTCCACTATCAGGTGACATTGCAGGTTTGTGTGCATACACTGACAGTGTTGCCGATCCTTGGTACTCACCAGCAGGCTTGAACCGTGGCTTCATCAAGAACGTTATCAAGCTGGCTTACAACCCAGGTGCTAAGGCAGAACGCGACACCTTGTATGTGAATGGCGTTAACCCAGTAACCAGCCAAGTTGGTGAAGGTGTTATCCTATTCGGTGACAAGACATTGCAGGCTAAGCCAAGTGCATTCGACCGCATCAACGTGCGCCGTTTGTTTATCGTTCTAGAGAAGGCAATCGCTACTGCTGCCAAGTATCAAATGTTTGAATTCAACGACACCTTCACCCGTGGTCGTTTCGTTGGTATGGTTGAGCCATTCCTTCGTGACATTCAAGGACGCCGTGGTGTAACGGGCTTCAAAGTTGTTTGCGATACAACAAACAACACTCCAGAAGTTATTGATTCAAACGGGTTTGTCGCTGATATCTACATCAAGCCTGCACGTTCAATCAACTTTATTCAGTTGAATTTTGTGGCAACCCCAACAGGTGTTGCCTTCGAAGAGATTGCTTAATAATCAGGAAATTAGGAAGGTAAAATGAACATCAACGACTTCAAAGCAAACTTCCAGGGTGGTGCACGTCCTTCCCTTTTCAGAGTCACACAAATTTTCCCAGGGGCGGTTGGCGGTGACGCTGGTCGTAAAATGGAATACCTATGCAAAGGCGCACAATTGCCTGCAGACGTGGTAAACCCAATCGACGTCTATTACATGGGCCGTCAAATCAAAGTTGCAGGTGATCGGACATTTGAAGAAATGACCTTGACCATCATCAACGATGTTGACTTCTCAATCCGTAATGCTTTCGAGCGTTGGATGGCTCTATTGAACACCCACGAAGGCAACTTAGGGGTCGTGAATCCTAACAACTATTGGGCTGATCTATACATTACTCAATTGGGCCGTGATGGCAGTGCGCTAAAAACTTATCAGTTGATTGGCGCATTTCCGACAAACGTTTCTCCAGTTGACTTGTCTTTTGATTCCACAGACCAGGTTGAAGAGTTTACTGTAACTTTGGCCTACCAGTACTGGCAGACAGATGAGGTCAAGTGATCTCTGAATGATCTATCTCTGAAATAAATAGATTGGAGGGAACAAATCCCCTCCAATCTATTGGAGACACTATGGCATTATTTGATTTTTTCAGTCAATTTGATAAAAAAAGCGAAAAAGAAATTCAGATTCCTGAAAAGAAGGAAGAATCATTTGCGCCTCCAAATTTGGATGATACCATTGTTTTGAACTCGGGTGGTATTATCAGTCAAGCAATACAATTTGTTGATCAAGGTAATACAAATGAGAAAGAACTAATTGAATCTTGGAGAGAATTGGCCTCAAGACCAGAGGTGGATTGGGCCATCCAGGAAATTGTGAATGAAGCAATTGTAACTGATTTTGTGAATTTTCCCGTTTCATTGCAAGTTCCTAAATCAACCAAGTTGCCTGAAAAAATCGCAGTAAGGCTACGAGAAGAATTTAATTACATTCTTGGCTTGATGAATTTCAACAGAACAGCAACTGATAAATTCCGCCAATGGTATATAGACGGCAAACATTATTATCATGGCATTGTGGATTCAAAAAACCCAGCAAACGGGCTAATTGGTGTTAGATGGATTGATCCTCGTACAATCAAAAAGGTTGTTGAAACCGAGAAGATTCGTAATGAGCAAGGTATTGAAATTGAACGCATTAAAGACGTTTATTACCTTTACAATTCCTATATTGCAGGCAGAGGCAATTATGGTAACTCCGTAACCCAAACAAAGCAAGCAATTAAGGTTCATCCTGATGCAATCGCTTATTCAAATAGCGGTCTATTCAGAGAAAAAGAAGACGGAACCAACATTGCAATTTCACACCTAGACAAAGCACTTAAGGCAGCAAATCAATTGCGCCTTTTGGAAGATTCGCTTGTCATTTATCGCCTAGCAAGAGCACCTGAACGTAGAATCTTCTATGTAGATGTTGGTAACTTGCCTAAGACCAAGGCAGAGCAATATTTACAAGGTATTATGAACCGCTTTAAGAACAAGATGGTTTATGATACTAATACAGGTGAAATTAAGAATCAAAGAAATGTTCTTTCAATGTTGGAAGACTATTGGTTGCCTCGTCGTGAAGGTGGCAGAGGTACAGAAGTCACTACATTGCAAGGCGGTCAAAACTTAGGCGAATTGGAAGACGTAGAATACTTCTACAAAAAGCTGTTCAAATCATTGAACATTCCAATATCTCGCCTACAAAGTGAAGCAACGTTCAATTTGGGACGTTCCGCCGAAATCACTAGAGAAGAAGTTAAGTTCTCAAAATTCATCAATTACCTACGCTCTAAGTTCTCTGAGACGTTCGTTCAATTGTTGAAGATTCAGGTCATCACTAAGAAGATTATGGATGACTCTGATTTTGATGAAATTTCTGCTCATTTGTCATTCAAGTGGCAGACAGACTCTTATTGGGATGAGTTGATGTTTAATGAGATGTGGCAGTCCCGCGCTGCATTGATGCAACAGCTTGACCCATATGTTGGTAAATACTTCTCTCAAGAATGGATTAAGAAGAACGTCCTTTCACTAACGGATGAAGAAATCAAAGATATTGATTCTCAAATCAAGAATGAACCTAAACCCGATCCTGAAGAAGGAATGGGTGGAGGCAGATTCTAATTTTGTCTTTGATATAAATAAACAAAAAATTGAACTAAGGAATTACGCATGCTATTCAACAAAGAACAACTTGTTTTGAGCCTTCAAGAAAAAGCTCACGAGAAGATTGAGATGTTGCGCCACGAAATGGCCCAGGCAATGTTTGATTCGCTAAACGAAGAAGCTTTCTTCGTGTTTGACAAAGAAACTGAAGATGTTGTGGGTGGCCCATTTGCATCAAAGGCTAAAGCACAGGCTTTCGTTAAGGAAATGGGTTCTAAGGATTTGGTGGTCGTGACCGAGAAAGCCCTTGAAAAGATGTTGGGAGTCAAGGAAAGCGAAGCACCTCTCCAACTGAAGGACATGGATGCTGTTTTGAATTGGTTTGCTGACAACAATTATCTAGATCAAGAATTTGATTTTGACAACGAAACGGGCGTTCTAAAAATGAACGGCAAAGTTGTTGCAACTAAGGGCCAAGATGGTTCATATTCAGTTGACGTTACAGCTTGCGGAAACGTAGGGTTGAAGAAATAATATGTTCGACAAATCAGAAATTCTTGCTAAACTGGATGCTCTTTTAGAAAACTGGAAGGCTTCACATCATCTCGAATTTCTTGATGAAGTTGCAATGAAGCGAGTTGTTCGCAAGGGCAAGATTGTCCGTAAAGTGAAAGTGAAACGAAAAGGCTATAAGGTTGTTCGCCAAGGCAATCGAATCAAATTCGTTAGGATGACCCAAAAAGAAAAAAGAGCGAGAAGAAGAGCCGCTCGTAAGGCTTGGCGTGTTGGTAAATCGGCACGCAAAATAAAAGCCAAGAGATCGATGATTCGCTCTAAGGTTCGCATGAAAACACTATACGGAAAATAAAAATGCTATTAATCGAAAACGAACTAATTGCAGAAAGCAAGAAAGAAGGACAAGCTTGGTTTATCGAAGGCGTGTTTGCACAAGCCGAAGTGATAAACAAGAACAGGCGTATCTACAGAGAAAGCATCCTTGATAGAGAAGTAAATTCCTTCGTTTCCGAATATGTAAATACTAAGAGAGCGGTTGGTGAATTGTCTCACCCCAATAGCCCTCAAATCAATCCAGACCGTGTAGCGATCTTGATTGAATCAATGACAAAACAAGGCAAAGATTACATCGGTCGAGCTAAAGTGCTGGATACCCCATGCGGTAAAATCATGCAAGCCATGTTGGAAGGTGGCGTGGTGTTGGGTGTATCTACCAGAGGTTCGGGTTCAGTAAGAACCCTGAAAGAAGGCGTTTCAGAGGTTTGTGAAGATTTCAAATTACACACTGTTGATGCAGTTATGAACCCTTCAGCCCCCAAGGCTCTGGTTACAGCAGTTTATGAAAATGAACAGGCATTGGATGCACTTTTGCATGATACGTTGCTTTATGAGGAATTTGTTTCTTTCTTGCAAGCCAAGAAACGAGCAAAGCGCATTGCTAATCGCGCTGAAAGAGAAAAAGCAATGCTTGAGTCAGTTAAGAATGTTTTAGCACAATTGATAAATAAACATTGAACGGAATTTCTAACTTTTGAGGATACACCAAATGCAACTATCTGAAGACGAAAAGCAAAAAAGACTTCAAGCGTTGAAGGAACTCCTATCTGAAGAGGAAGCAAAAACTTCCGATACTGAAGATATGGAAGATGACGAAGACGATGAAGACGATGAAGAAGAAAAAGAGTTGAAAGAAGAAGGCTATCAACAGCACTTGGTTGCTATGTTTGAAGGCACTCAACTTTCAGAGGAGGCACAGGACAAGCTAAAGATTCTATTCGAGGCTGCTGTAGGCTACGAAACAGATAAGAGAGTTTCTGAAATCAAGGCAAAACTTGAAGAAGAAATGAAGTCTGCAATCGACGCCAAAGAAGCCGAGTTGAAGGAAGAAGCTGATGCTTACTTGAGCTATGTTGTTGAAGAATGGGCTTCCAAGAATGAAGTTGCTTTGAAACAACAAGTGAAACTTGACATTATGGAAAGTTTCATCGGTGGTTTGCGTGACCTATTCCTTGAGCACAATTTCAACATTCCAGAAGAACAAACCTCTATGGTTGACGAACTAATGGAAAAGGTTGCAGCTTTGGAAGAGGACGTCAAAGCACTTGCAAGGAAGAATGTGGTAATTAGCGAAGAGCTAGACCAAGCTCGACGCCAATTGGCATTCAAGAAGATTACTGAAGGCATGACGGAACTTGACGTTGAAAAACTAAAGGGTCTTGTTGAATCAAAGAAATTTGAAACCGCCGAGGAATTCGAGAAAGGTGTCACCCTAATTAAGGAGGCATACTTCAAGAATGATGCGTCTGTTTCAGAAGAACAGAAAGAAGAGATTATCTCTGAACAGAAACAAGAAATTCCTGCAAGCATCCAAGCATATGCAAGCATGATTTCAAAATCTGTTAAGAAATAATTGAAACTATAAATAACATAGAATTCATTTTTTTAACATAGGAAGGTAAAAATGGAAAATTTTCTTCAAGAAGATGCTCTAGTGAAAAAGTGGGCACCAGTGTTGGAACATGCTGACCTAGCACCAATTAGCGATCCTTATCGTAAAGCCGTCACTGCTGTTCTACTAGAGAACCAAGAGAACAACAAGCACCTACATGAGGCAACCCCAACCAACGTGACCGGCGGTGTGTCAAAGTGGGATCCAGTCCTAATCGGTCTAGTACGCCGTGCAATGCCATCAATGATCGCTTTCGACATTGCCGGTGTTCAGCCAATGTCAATGCCTACTGGTTTGGTGTTCGCTCTACGTAGCCGTTACAACAACCAATCAGGCCCAGAAGCACTGTTCAATGAAGCATTGACCAACTTCTCAGGTCAAGGCACTCACAGCGAAGGTATGTTTGCAGGCGTTAAGGCTGCTGCTACAACCGCTGGCGATGCAACGGTTACCGTGGCTGACACTTCCGACCTACGTGTTGGTATGTTGGTTTACGGTGCGGGTGTTCCAGATGGCGCAACAGTGGCATCTATCACCAACGGTACAACTTTTGAACTAAGCGCAAACGCTACTGCTACCGCTACTGCAGTGAACCTCGCGTTCGCGGCAAACACCGGCGGCGGCGTCGATGTTGCAACAGGCGAAGGTGACATTTCTGCTCAAATGGCAGTGTCAATCGAAAAGATCAGCGTTACTGCAGTGACTCGTGCATTGAAGGCTGAGTATTCAGTTGAATTGGCACAAGACATGCAAGCAGTTCATGGTCTTGATGCAGAAACTGAATTGGCAAACGTTCTAAGCAACGAGATCCTTGCAGAAATCAACCGGGAATTCCTACGTACCCTATATGCTCAGGCTAAGCTAGGTGCAGTTGAAGATACCACAATGCCTGGTGTGTTCGACCTACAAGCCGATGCAGATGGTCGTTGGTCAGCAGAACGTTTCAAGGGCCTACACTTCCAGATCGAGCGCGATGCAAACAAGATCGCCACTGACACTCGTCGTGGTAAAGGCAACATCCTAGTGGTTTCCGCAGACGTGGCATCCGCTCTAGCGATGGCAAACATCCTTTCAACAAGCGCTCTAGAAGTGAACGTTACTTCCGATTGGACCCAGTCAACTTTCGTTGGTACCATCGGTGGCCGTATGAAGGTGTATGTTGATCCTTATGCACAAGCTAACTTCTTCATGGTTGGCTACAAAGGCGACAGCCCATTCGATGCAGGTTACTTCTACTGCCCATACGTTCCACTACAAATGTACCGTGCAGTTGACCAAGCCAGCTTCCAGCCAAAGCTAGCCTTCAAAACTCGTTATGGTAAGGTCGCAAACCCATTCTACAATGGTGGGACTCGTCAGAACGGTTACTACCGTATCGCTGCAGTCAAGAACATCATGTAATTTGCATGTTGTTTCATCAAAAAGAGCCCGCAAGGGCTCTTTTTTGTCTAGAAATGGATATTGAGAAGCCCTTAGATAAGAACGGAAGACGAAAATGAAAAGCTTTACAAGGTTTTTGAATGAAGAAAGAGATGCGTCTAAAAAACTATCTTCAATTTTGACTAAATTAGAGGATATTAGAAGAGCATCGCAATCAGCGCATTGGAACGTTAGGGGAAAGAACTTCTTAGAACTTCATGCTCTTTTTGGAGAGATTTGCGACTATTCAAATGAGCAAATTGACGTGATAGCAGAAAGAATTATGGCTATCAACGATAAAGCATTAATTAGTATCGAGGGGTCTAAAATACCTTCACCCTCATCAGATGAAGATAGAAACATTGATATGGTATTGAAATTGTTATCCACTGAAGATCTTACTAAGCTTTTGAATTCTCTAGACGAAACGTCCTCAAACATGGTTCAAGAAATCATCTCACAATTGGATAAATTTGCGTGGAAACTTAAATCAACCAAGACATGATTCAAAAAGAGAAAGCTCCTTTCGGAGCTTTCCTTTTGTCTAGACAAAATGCAGGCAAACCAAACGAATCATATACCATTCCTTTAATCGTTGTCATTTTTCATTGTTCTCCAGAATTCTATTAGCTCTTCCAACTCAACAGGCGCATAATCCCAACAATCCACACCTACGTCAATTTGACCTTTGTTCCACGTACCCAATGTTCCGTGGCAATGGCCGTGCAAGTACAAATGCCCTGGGTTCATCTTGACCCACGGCACATGTTGCATATGAACATCTATGCCTTTGTAGTTGAAATTGAAGTTCTCACAAACCTTCTTCCAACATCCGAGGTTCTGAATTGATTTTCTGTCATGATTCCCTGCAATCAGAATCTTTTTACCGTTCAGACGATTAAGAAGATCGCCGCACCTATCAGGACCAGCAAGTGTAACATCACCAAGATGAAAAACAATGTCTTCAGGGCCGACCAAGCTATTCCAAATAGACTCCAAGGCATAATCCATCTCCTCTACTGATTTAAACGGTCTATTACAATACTTAATGATATTTCGGTGCCCGAAGTGCGAGTCGGACGTCACAAATGTTTTCATGTTATACCTTTTGCTTCGATGCCTTAAATGCTGAAGTCGTCACCTTGAATTGTCTATTACCCAAGTCAAGAACCAAACCTTCAATCTCTGGGCCGAATTTATCCTTTCCTACAATCTCAGGGTGATTCAAGATGAATTTAGCCAATTGATCCTTGACATTTTGAATCACGATCTGATAGAGTTCTTTCTTCGCTTTGTCGCTAGCCTTACGAGAAGCCAGAACGCTATCAATGTCTGAACCAAGTGCAAAGATTGGCTTGAGGATTGTTTCGACATTAAGCGTTGTTCCTTGTAGGTTCGCACTTTCGACCTTGATTTCAGAATTCGATTTCTTCAAGAGACCTTCGATGATCTTGTCTTTGTCATCATGCGTCTTGCCCGTGGATGAGACAACAACATCAAGCGGGATGATGGTCATTAGAGAACCCAACTTGCTCTTGTCATAGGCGACAGAAACAAACTTGATCTTATCCTGTAGAATCTCTGCCATCGGATTATACAATATTTCAGCCACAACCTTCGTATCTGGAGGCAAATCTTTCCAGAGATTCGAAGCTTCGATGTGGTCATACATATCATCATAATGGTTGGCTCTGGTTAGGTCTACGCCATCCTTTTGTGAAGCGTGCGCTGTAAATGCCTTCTTCTGTTGAATAGGGCCAGAGCGTGATGTTTCAAAGAAGAATCGACCTTGAGAGTCTTTGCCGAAACGAATACCAGCACCGTCAACCTTCAAGCTGATTTTCACGTCTTTCATTTGCCCGTTGCCTGATTTCATAATGTCACGGGCGAGCTCTAAGAACTCCGATGGCTTGGCTTTTTCTAGATGCATTATGCCTTTGCGTTTTGATGCTGCAATCTCAGCCTCTTGTAGATACTTCTCGAATCCCATTACTGTACCCCTAAGTCTCTTGGTGCGCCAACATCCAGACTAATGTCAACATCCTTTCTTATAGACATTATAACGGAAACTACTAGGTTGAATCTATAAGATTTTGAATATTTATACCGGAATAAAGAGATTTCTTGTATAAATATGTGTATCAGGTTCATTTAGAACTGATTGGCTGCGATGACCATTTCATCGTAACTATCTTGCTCAAAGGAGGAGATATGTCTCTATATAAATCACCTTTTGAAACCTTTAGCGCGCTTGACGAGTTTTTAAATCAGGCAGTGTTCATTCCTTCCAAACAGTCGTTTCCTCCTTACAACATCCTTCGATCTAAAGATGGTAATGAAGTGATAATTGAAGTCGCTGTGGCAGGATACGACCAAGATGAATTAGATGTTGAATTTACGGACGACAATCTTCGCATTAAAGGTTCCGTAAAAGAACGCCCTACAGATTATGACTTTATTCAGCATGGCATCGCTCGCAGAAAATTCCAGTTGGATTTCCGTATTAGCAAACACCTAGAAGCAGAATCGGCAGATTTGGATAACGGTATGTTGACCGTAAAACTAAAGCGCGTTTCTGGTTTTTCTAAGAAGTTGGTTGTGAACGGCTCAAAGAAGGTTGATTCACCGAAACTGCTGAACGAATGATATAAGAATTCGGTGGTCGTGTGCTACAATGACCACCAAGAATGATTCTTCTTAAGACTTGGCCCATCTAAAACATTTTTAAAGAGTGTGCTGGGTGGGCCAGTTCTGCTCTTCATCCAACGGTTAGTCGATAATTGATCATTCCCTGCTTCGCTTCAACGTCATTCATAGCAGCCTTTGAGCCGATGATTTGTAGCTTGGCTGAACCTGAATTGACCAGCTTGAATTTCACCTTACCATTCTCCCAATCGTTCATCTGAAGGTTGGCCTGCCAATAACTCTTACCTGCAAGGATTTCCTTCATAGTGTCCATGCTAACCTTGTCGCCTTCCAACATATCGGCAATCTCTCGACAGAAAAAGGCGGTAACCGAATCTTCAAGCAAATCTACGATACGTTTGTCTACACCTCGGCGATTGGCAATAGCTGAAATGACGAGGTTTTTCTCATCAAAATTCTTTTTCATTTTGATGGCCGTGAAAACTTCGTAGGTGTCTCTAACCTGCTGCTTGTTCAAACCCAATACATGACGAATGCCGTACTCATAAAGAATTGGCTTTGCTTTTTGTTTCTTCTCAAGGTGTTGAATCGTTACACCAATGTCCAAAGCGGTCTCTACAATGTCTTTGAAGATACACTTGGGGAGTTTCTTGTGATATTGCAAACCCTTGATTAGGAGGTTGCTGAAGAATGAAGCAGCAGCACCTGTACCGAATTTGTTTGAGATCGGAACAATCTCTCCATCTTCCAACTCGATGAACGAATCAACGCCGGAGAATGAAGGGTCGGTTGGCATCAAGAATCGTTTGACCTTACCACGCCACGGAGTGGGTGTAACATGATTCGCGGTCTTGTTTGCAAGAGCAAATAGTCCGATGAACAATTCGCCGAAGTATACGCCGAATTTGTTTTTCTCTTCAGGCGCCACGCCAGTAACCCAATGAAAGTCACCCAAGTTGCCCTTTAGCCAAGGTTCAAAAGTTTCTCTAACCTCGTCACTGACACCTCGAACTTTCTTCATCGAATCAATGATGGAATTCGCAAGCTGATCCTTTGAAATGAATTCCATGCATTCGACTTCTTGGTCGATGAACTTGAATTTGACGGACTTCCCGCCTCCGATGAAGTCGCTTGCGGTAATTCGTGAAAGCTCTGCATTCACCTTTGACTTGGAAGGGATGGGCTTACCCGTGTTATTGTCACTGATGTAACCCATCCCGCCCTTGTATTTGATGAAGTAACGCTTCTGAAACTCCTTTCCCACAATAACGGTAATGGGCGTACCGTCTTTCAAGGTATCTACTTTCTTGTTGCCATCAACAGATTCATAGACGGTGACGTCTTTGCCTTTTTCACCCTTAGCAAAGGTTTCAACCTCGCCTTTACCCCTGAAGTATTTGTTGAATTTGGTTAGACCAGTTGATGCCATTTACTTGTAAGCTTTGTAGTAAGAATCAATCATTGCGTCTACTTCCTTGGGTTGTTTTCTACCCAATTCCTTCAACATCATATCATAGGCTACCTTTTTTGTCTCAAAATCTTCTTCTGGATTTCCACGAACTAGGCCTTGTGCGCCTTGGCCCCATAGAAGCAAAGAGAATCCTAGAATTACGTTATCAATTTCTGACGGGGTAAAATACTTCTTGATAAGTTTCAAAACGCCTACATAAGATTCAAATTGCTCCAGCTCTGAAGCATTGGGCAAATGACCGAATAGAGTCTTGAAGATTTCCTGCAGGTCGGTAATGTATTTTGAGTCTTTGGTTGCAATCTCACGATACACGCCAGGAGTTTCTGTTTGTTGGAGTTTCCGACGAAGACCCAATGCAACGGAGAATGAATGTTCGCCTGTCATTATTTTTGTAGGCGTTTCCTTCTTACCCTTCAACAAAGTAATTTCTCTCATGTTCTTGCTTGTCAAAGCACGGAGAATGTACTTGTGGAACACGCCCTTAATTGATGCCTGAATGTCTGCCCAAGATGAGCTATGAGAGAATGAGCTCCATGCAGTAGGCATATTGTTTTCATAATCAACCAGCTCTAGGTCAATCTGAATGTTCAGGTTATATTTGTCAATCGTCCACAAAGTGATATATTGGCCCGCAGAAGATTTGTAGCCAACGAATGTTAGATACCCTAGCTTGGTGCCATGCAATGAATCGAGCCACTTCTTTACCTGTTCAGCCATGGACTTGTTGATTTGAGTATCAATGTCACCAACAGTAGGTTTCTTTTCAACGAATACTTTGTCTGGAATCTTACGGTCGAAGAAATGCAAAGAAGAACCAGATAGGAACTTCTTTGACTTGAATAGTTCTTTGACCCAAAGAGGCTCACCCGAAAAACGTTTGTAGTGAGCGTTGATAACGGCAAGAGACCTTTCAAGCATCCTTACGATGTCTTTTCGGTCTACTTCCTTGAGATTGATACGGGTGGCTTCCACGTCACCGATTTTGACGTTGCCACCCTCGTTTAGAAATTCGCCGAATGATATTAGCATGTGAAATACTCCTAAAGAGTTCTAAGAATATTTATCAGTCAACCCTCTAGGAATTTCAGAATTTGGGACTCACTCATGTAACCAAATTGGCGCTTCACTTCTTTGCCTTCATCATCATTCAAGATCAAAGTAGGGACACCCCGAATATGGTATTGCTTGGCTTTCCCCATGTCCTCGTCAATATCAATCTCTTGTTTGCTTTCAATTAGAGGATGGTTGATGCCTTCCATCGTCTTAGAAAGCATCTTGTAAGGTTGACACCATGAGGCTTGAAACTTTAGCAATTGCATTTAACAAACTCCTTTATTTTAAAACCTATACCAACTCACATACAAGCCTCGCATTCCCCCTTTGAGGCTTGGACACCCGCTTGAGTGTAGATGTAATATAGTCCAAGAATATTGGGGTCGCGGAAAGCTTCGCTATGAACTTCTGCAATCCAAGCAGGGTCTTCGTCCGCTGCAAAGAACAGATTCAATGATTGCCATTGGTCGATGTAGCGACCGCGAGCTGACGCCATACGAATGATAGCCTTTTGGTTGATTTCAAAGGCGGTCTTGAATACAGCTTTTTCCTCATCTGTTAGCCAAGACACATGCTGCACAGAACCTTGTTTGTCAGTGATCTCTTGAACATGCTTCTTGGTATAGACGCCTTTCTCTTTCATTAGCTTTAGCAATACTGGGTTCAAGCGATCAACTTCACCACCAGCAGTGTTTTGTGTGAATGACATTGCAGGATCAGGATTGATACCTTCTGAAACGCCACCCATTAGGAGGGCTGTTGACTTTGTTGGGGCCACAGCGATACGATGAGTGTTGCGAAGACCTGTTCCTTTGCACCATTCAGGCTCACCTAACTCGATTGCCATATCACGGGAAGCCTTTTCAGATTCTTCCCAAATGTGTCTTGCAATCTCCTGACTAAGCATATGGGCTTCAAAACTTTCAAACGGAATCATCTTCTCTTGCAACAGAGTATGGAAACCGCATTGGCCAAGACCCAAGGCCCGTCCCTTTTGGGTGAAGCGAATTGCTTTCTCTAGACCAGGGATGTTCTGACCTCGTTCAATGAGTTCAGCCGCGACACAATCCAAGAACACCGTTGCCCAGAATACAGCATCTGTATCTTTCCACTCTGGATACTTAGCAACATTCATTGATGAAAGAACACAGGTGAACGTGTGCTCGTCATCAGCAAACAGGGTGATTTCGTCGCAAAGATTGGATGCCTTGACAAACAAACCTAGACGCTTATACATCTCGGGACGCTTGGCATTGATCTTGTCGATGAAACAAAAATAACCCTTGCCCGTAACCATCTTGAGCTTCATTGCCTTTTGGAAACGGCGAATAGCGTCTGGTTCTTTTGCCTCTAGCGCATCCACAAATGAATTGGGAATAATCCATCCAACGTTCGCATCATCAGGTTCCGCCATGATGTAATCTGCAAGCTCATCAAAGTCACCGTGGGTGATTTCAAGATAGCCGGCCCATGCGCCACGGCGAGCTGTCCCTTGAGCAACATCACGCATATCAGCAACGTGACCCTTGAAAACAGGAACAACGCCAGAGGCCTTGCCGCCGACGCTGATCTTAGAACCTCTTGGACGAATGTTACCTAGATATGAGCTTGTACCGAAACCCATCTTGGTTAGAATAGCAGTCTCTAGGCGATTTGAATAGAATCCATAGATGCTGTCATGAATGACTCCGCCTGAACATGAAACGGGTAGGCCCCGATTTGTACCCATGTTCGCTAGAACTGGGGTTGAAGGGCTTAGCCAACCCTTCCAAAACAGGTCAAAGAATTTTTGCTCGGCCTCAGCCTCATATTTTGTACCTTTGAGGTGCTTTGCCGCCGTCTTGGCAATACGTTCAAATTGACCCCTTACAGAACGACCTTCGGTTTGATATTCATACTTTTCTTTGAATAATTGGTATCCGCCCGTACTATACCATGCAGGGACAAGACCTTTAGCTTGAAGTTCTTTTCGTTCTTCACTCAGTTTGTCATAAATGCTTGTGCTCATGCCGTAACCTCTTCTGCTGATTTCCAGACGAATGCCGTTTCATCCCAATTTCTATGATATTGATTCCCCATACCACTGAAGAAATCGTTGAATGAATAATCATTTATGGCTTTATAGAACCATTCAGCAATTGGATTATATTTTACATCAAAGAGCTTCTTGAAGCCCAGCTGTTTCAGACATTCATTAATGCGCGACTCAACAAAATGAGTTAGCTGTTTTTCGGTGATTCCTTCAATCGTTCCCTTCTCAAAGATCATCTTGATGATTTCAACCTCATGCTCGTACAGCTTCTTGGCACCCTCGATGATCTTGGCTTCTACCTCTTCTAGTTGTTCCTTGGTGTAGTCTTTGGTCTTTTGTCTGAAGCACCACGCGCCCGCAACAGCATGTAGGTTTTCGTCACGTAAAGAGAAATTGATACCACGGACAAGGTTCATTAGTTTGTTCTTGCCCTGAGACTGGAAGTGTTTTAGGAAAGCGAATGATGAATACAAGATCACGCCTTCAACCATAGAGAACATTGCCAGTGAAACGGCATCGTCCTTGTCATTGATGATTTGATCAATGTGCTCGATACGGGATTTTAGAATTTCATTGTCCTGATAAGATAGGTAGAATTCTGGAGTATCAATGTGTAATAGCTGATTAATCTTATTATAGAACGGAGCATGAACTGCCAACTCAAACATGGAAAAAACCGATGCCATACGATGGAACTCCGCTCCATGAAACATTTTCTTGAATCTTCCACCCCAGTATTCGTCACCTGCATGGGTTTCGTACAACGAGAAAAGCTTTAGTGTAGAAATTACACCGTGCCTCTCAGATTCTGAAAAGTTTACCAAAACGTCTTGAATGTCCTTCTCAACCTTCACTTCATCAGGTAGCCAAAAAATCTTGAGTTGTTGATTTGCAAACTCAACTGGTTCCTTGTGTTCTTCTACTGGCAGCAAATGCTTCTTAAGCATAAAAACTCCTTAAATATAGTACAAATACATCAAATTCTCTCTAAGGAACATCATATATATGGAACTGAATCAGCTAAACATCAACGGATTTGTCATGGAAGTGGCAAGAATCCCCGTGCTGAAATACGCCATCCAAGAGGTAACTTTCCCTGACATTTCATTGCCAGAAGTTAAACAACCTACGCCATTTCAGGCTATCAATCAAGTAGGCGACCACATCATCCATGAAGACCTATCTTTCACGTTCTTGGTTGATGAACAAATGAACAATTACAGAGCTATCTATCATTGGATGAGAGGGCTCGCTTTCCCTGAGAAGTTTGAGGAATTTGAACGCTTTGTCCGAGGCATTACAGGTGATGATAACATTGAAACCTTTGGTTCGTCTAGGCGTTTGAACCAGTTCTCAGACGTCACCATCACCATCTTGTCAAACCACAAAAATCCTATCTTCAAATATAGACTTCTTGACGCTTTTCCTGTATCATTGACGGGGTTTAGTGTAAGTGTTACCGAATCTGATACACAACCTATCACAGCAACTTGCTCTATGAAATTCACTGGCTTTGAAATTGAACCTGCATAAAAGGAGTTTGCTTTGAAGTTAGAAGATATTATGGATGAAGCAGAAAAGTATCTGCAGATTGATGAAACAAATTTGGCGAAGGAGTCTCTTGAAACGCCCAAGATGTATGGCAAGCTCCTTCGTATAAGAACAAACGAATCGATGCTATTGCAGCGTTATCGTTTTCAATTAAAAAAGCTCTATCAAGACAAACGTGATTATTACCTTGGTCGAGCCGATCCTGAAGTCTATAAAGCAAAACCGTTCGATCTCAAGATTCTGAAATCTGAGGTTGATTCGTACATTGAAGCTGATGATGAAATTCAGGATTTGACCTTGAAGATTGAAGTGCAAACTGAAAAATTGAATTATCTAGATAATGCTTTGAAGCAGGTTGCTAATCGAGGTTTCACTATTAGAAATGCCTTGGATTTCCAGAAGATGATGAATGGGGGCTATTGATATGGCTAGTATAAATAGAAACAAAGTTGGAAAATTTAAGATTCAGGATATAGTGATTGAAACCCAACCTGAGATCGTTCTTGACGTTATGTCTCGAGTAATTGTGCTTAATGCAAAGTATCTCGAAATTGAAGGCGCTTATGAATATTATGGATATAGTGAAATGTTTGACGAGATCGCCAGGGGGGTGAAATTGTGCCCGAGTATGAATTCATCATAACTAGGCACCCTAGATTGGGATTTTACTTGACAGATGTTCGACGTAGAAATTAGAAAAGTAAATAATGTATTCATTCAAGTCATTGCCGATGCGAGTATTCGTATGGGCATGTCTGAACACTTCGCTCGTTATGTCAAAGGGTATCAATTCCAACCCAAATACAAGGCCAGGATTTGGGACGGCAAAATCCGTTTCTTCCAATATCAAAACGGCTTCATCTATTGCGGTTTGATTAAGGACGTCCTCGAATATTGCAAAGAGAACGGTCTTAAGGTTAAAGTTGATGATGAAGTCAAAAGCCTATTCTATTTCAAGAACAATTGTTCTGAATACATTGACAGGCTTGAATTGTCGGCCCACGGAAACAAAATCGAATTCCGTGACTATCAGAAAAAGGCTATTGTGGCCGCAATCTCCCAAAAGCGAAAGCTAATCCAATCACCTACCAGTTCAGGTAAATCGTCTATCATCTACGGCATCACAAGATATCTGCTTGATAACGTTTTTGAGCATGAGCGTATCCTAATTGTTGTGCCTACTATTGGCTTGGTGACACAGCTCAAATCCGATTTCAAAGATTACTCTACGCTGAACGGATGGGACGTAGATGAATATGTTAGCACGTCCACTGAAAGACACAGCAACAGAAACAAACGTGTTCTGATTACAACATGGCAATCAATCTACAAGAACGACCCTGAATGGTTCTTGCCGTTCCGTGCCTTGATTGTGGATGAGGTGCATCAAGCGACTGCAAACAGCTTGGTTGGCATTGGCAAGAAATGTGATGCCGAATTCCGAATTGGTTTGTCTGGCTCAATCAACGATGAAGACGAAACCTCAGAGATGACCTTGAGGGGTCTGTTCGGATTCAAAATGGTTACGACAACCACCAAGCAATTGATGGAAGATGGAACCATCGCTAAGCTTAAGGTGAATTGTGTTCATATCAAATATGACACAACGGTTAGACTACCTAAAGATTATCAGAAAGAGATAGACTGGCTTATCAAACAAAATGAGCGCAACAAATTTATCATAGAGCTTGCCAATAATCTAGATGGCAACGTTTTGATTCTGTTCAGCTTGGTCGAGAAGCACGGCAAGGTCCTAAGAGAATTGGCTAAGAAATATGACAAGGAACTTTTCTTCGTCTACGGTGGAACAGATGCAGATCAACGTGAGAAAATTCGTCAGATCGCTGAAACCCACAAAGGATGTATTATCCTTGCATCATATCAGACTTTCTCAACGGGTGTCAACATCCGGAACATAAGACACATCGTTTTTGCTTCACCCACAAAGTCTTTCTCTAGAGTGATCCAATCAATCGGTCGTGGTCTTCGCATCAGCGCAACAAAGACCGAATGTGATGTCTATGATCTGTTTGACGAAATCTATGGATCATCAAAAGACCCTAATACATATAATTTTTCATTCAAGCATTTCATTGAGCGAGTGAAAATCTATATCAAAGAAGGTTTTGAGTACAAAATTGATAAAGTTAACCTTGAGGTAACATTATGCAATTAGATGAGGATTTAATCATGCTTTTTAAGCTAATCACTGGTGAGTTAATCCTTGGTGTACTAGATCGTGATTTGACCGAAGAGAATAAGAGCAGTGGGGTGTTGTATGTCAAATATCCTGTTGTAATAGGCGTGTCTCAAGATTTGATGTACCTAGCTAAATACAATCAATTCTCGAAATTGAATCTCATCATGATAATGGAAAATAATGTCGTCTATGTGGACATACCAGATGACAGGATAACGACATTATACAAGAAAATGTTGGAACCCAAGGTACAGCTATCGAAGATAGATGATGAAGGTGTAGAACATTCCGTTCATTAATATATCACCCCCACCCCCATCCCCCATTGATAATCTGCTATAGTTTGAAAATTTTTCAATAAAATCAACAAGTTGCCTGAGATCGGAGCCTCTAGAAAGAGGCTTCTCTCATCTGTATAATGGGCGCATATGAAAAGATTTGACGATTGTCTCACCTTTAGCCACAGCAGACATCTTGAAGTCAAGCAAGAGCACATGTCTCGACTGTTTGCTGAATCGTGTCTTTCCAAAGGGTACTCCTCGAAATCGAAGATGGCTGCCCACCATTACATTGGCAGTCTAGTAGGTAACCTAGTTGAGGCATTGCTCTTACATCGGAACCTTGCAATCAAAATTTCTGAGACTGATCCCACACCTAGCGTCAAGAACAAAATCTTGGAAGGCATGAAACGGCTTCAGATGATTGGCGAGGTGCGAAAGGGTTATTCTTTCAAAACGACAACCTTGGAGATTCCCAAAAGTGACTTGACTAAGATAGAACCTAACCACTCGATTCTGAACGTCTTTGACCCAACCCGTATTAAACCCAGTAAAGCGTGGTCTGTCATTGTAAGAAAGGGCAACGAAGAAATTCCGGAGAAATCTTTGGCAGAAGAACATTCCTTGTTGTATCGCTGCGCTTTGAAATTTCAGAAACAAGTGAATGTGCCGATTCGTTCATTCAGACGAATCTTCAACGATGACCTAGAGTCGGGCGGGCGCGTATACAGCAACTACCAACAGATGAGCAAAGACATGCGCTCATTGATTACAATCGGAGGGGAAAGGACTGTAGAGCTAGACTATCGCTACAATCAGATTCGAATGCTGTTTGCTTTGTCGGATGTTGAGGATGACGGCGATCCCTATTCGTGGTTTGATGAAGTGGACAGAAACACTGTCAAGAAAGCGATGAATACACTCATAAATTCGGAAAATCCAAAACGAGTGTTTTGCGACATGCGCTGGGATGCTCCTTTCAGATGGTCTTCTGAAAAAGCTGACCGATTCATTGCAGAAGCATACTCTCGTTATCCCATCCTTCAGAAGATGAAGGGTTCGGGTGTTGGTTTGAAGCTTCAGAAGATTGAGGGCGACATTTCGCTTGCAATCATGCGCCATGCACTGTATAATGACACGGTGGTGCTTCCGATCCACGACTCTTTTATTGTTCGAGAATCAGAGGCCGAGCATTTTAGATATATAATGGAAGAAACATGGAATCAAATCGTAGGGTATGTCAAAAAATCGGCAAAAATGCCGTTGTAACTTGTTGATTCTAAAGAGCTTTTTTGGTCGATTTTTCCAATTCTGACTTAAAAGTGATGGTTTTTAGTGTTCTTGATCAATGACACAGAGGTTCTTAAATGAAGCAAATTTCCAGCATGTTTTTGCGTAACGTAACCTGCATTGACCACGCCTTCGTGAACAACAAGGGTTTTATCGAGGGTTGTTCTTATCATCAAGAAATAATCGTGACGGGTGAAGTTGATGAATATGAACAAGTTGTGGTTGACTTCTCAGCAGTTAAGAAGCAAATCAAGGCAATCATTGATGCCAAAGAAACAGGCTTCGACCACAAGCTATGGATTATCAAGGGTTGGTCTGATTGTCAAGTAATTGACCTAGAGAACGGGTATGTTCGAGTTGTGACCCCGCACCACATCTTGGTTGCACCTTGGAACGCACTCAAGATTGTAGAAGGATTTCACAAGTATCAGACGAATCCTTTTGATGCAGTTGAAACCCAAATGTCTAAAGAAGTTGAAGCTGGTCTTAATGAGGCGAACGGTGTTGATTGCATAAAGGTTCAAATCAAATTGACAAAGCAGGTCTTTGGAGAAGATGCAGTTAAGTTCACTTACTTTCACGGTCTGAAGCATTCAAGCTCTTGGGGCTGCAACAACATCGCCCATGGTCATACCTCATTCGTTGAAGTGTATGATGACCTAGGACAGAGAATCAAGGAAGTCGAAAAAGTTATCGCTCATTACCTCGATGGCGCAATGTTGATTTTCAAGGAGAACCTTGAGACTCCCAACAAAATCTCCTATGAGACCCCTCGAGGCAAATTCAGTTTGTCATTCACCGAAGATGTCAAGACGATTGTCATGGAACAAGAAACCACAATCGAAAATATTGTGGAGCATGTCTGTGAGCGAATGAAACCTGTTCTTGACTTCTATGCGGTCTCTAAAGTATTCATTTCAGAGGGCCTACAAAAAGGAGCTCTTAAGCAAATTGTTCATAAATAATATTATTAGAATACCTATCAAGAAAGAGCAGGAAAAACATGTAGAAAGGAAGCCCATTAAATAAAATGAAAAGGATTATTGATATCCTAACTGACAATCTAACAGTAGTTAGATTCTTTATGGCCATTTTGTCGGCTATATGGGCAATAGGATTTTTCATAGTTGATGTTGATAGCACCAACTATAAGCAAATCATCAGTTTGGCTGATAAGAAAATCTGGGGTTTCATATTTCTAATCCTTGTCATCTCTTTAATCATGACCGTGGTTTATGATTTACCCGTTCATTTGAAGAGATTTTTGAATGTCTTTGGTATTTGGGTTTGGTTTTATGTTTTCTTGAGTTTCACATTCTACGACACCTCTCCTGCGGAGCCGACAGAATGGATGTTAGTTATGCCTGTGATTTTAGAGTTTTTGCTACTAACCGAAAGAGTTTCAGAGAATAAAAAATGAACACAGCAATTTGGCAAATGGCAAGTGGGATTACTTTGTTCTTCATAATCCTTTCTGTTATTTTACAATACCTAGCAAATAGATCATCCCATCAAGACGCAGGAAAGATGGATGATTTAATTTCACAAAACAAGAAGCTTTTTGACATTATTTTAGATTTGCATACTCTGATTTCCAATCTAAATAAAGATTTAGAAAGATTGACTAGAGAGAACGAAATTCTGAAACAAGAAGTTAGAGCCTTGCATGATAGGGTAAATAATTTGCAGATTCAAATGACACCCAAGGAATAAGACAATGCAACCAGCAACAATTGATTTGACAATCTATCAAGGTAGCACTTTCTCTCAAGCATTTCAATGGAAAACCGGAAATCCTCCAACGCCAGTTAATCTGACAGGTTACACTGCCAGAATGCAAATTCGAGAGAAATTGACTTCTCCAAACCCGATCATTACAATGACTACAGAGAATGGCGGAATCGTGATCACTGATGCTGAGAATGGTTCATTTTCATTAGAAATTTCTGCAACAGATACAGCCGCCTTTACTTTCAAAAGTGCAGTGTATGATCTGGAATTCATAAGCCCATCAGGATTCGTGAGGCGCCTATTTGAAGGTAGCGTTTCATTGTCACCGGAGGTAACTAGATGACAACCGATGTGATTGTCTTGGTTCAACCCGAGCAGGTTGTTGTAAACACTCGAGACAAAGTAACGGTAATTGAATCATCATCTGCTCCCGTTGTTATTTCACAACTATCGGAAGGCCCCCAAGGTCCACCAGGACCTTCGGGCAGAGATGGTTTAGATGGAGCTGTTGGGCCCGTAGGTCCGCCGGGTCCGCCGGGTCCGCCGGGTCCGCCGGGTCCGCCAGGTCCCATCGGGGACGCCAACGGCGCACTGCTGGTTAGCAATGCCCTTTCAGAGCTGGCCACGGACCCCGACACCCAAGTCCGAGCCCAAACCAATCTTGGACTGGGTAATATTGATCCTCTTGCATATTACATTCTAGCTAAGTCATAACCATATAAAGGAAAAAATCATGTCTCTTGAAACCCGTATTGTCGCCCTGGCACAAGCCATTGGCAATGATGTTAAAACACTGACCGCAGCGCAAGGCAATTTGTCTGCGCTGAACACCACAACCAAAATCAGCCTCGTCGCTGCCATCAATGAGCTGGTCACGCTCGTCAATAACGCAGGCGTTAGAATCAACGACAACGCAGGCAACGGCGACACTGACGTCACCTGGTCGGCCGACAAGATTTTCGACAGCATTGAGGCGGCGAAGGCAGCCGTTAAAAACGAGCTGGTCAATGGCGCTGCCGCCGCGCTGGATACCCTCAGTGAGCTTGCTACCGCCCTCAGCAATGACCCGAACTTTGCCACCACCATCGCGACCGAAGTGGCGAATCGCGTGCGCTACGACGCCGCGCAGACGCTTACGTCGCTCCAGCAGGCACAGGCGCGGTCCAACATTGGTGCTGCAGCCGCGAGTGACCTGAACACGCTCACCACGGGCTTGGGCAACTACGACCGCGATTACGTCGCTGACTACACCGCAGCCAAGGCCTGACCATGACGCTGCAGAGTCGCGTTACAGAGCTGGCGCAAGCCATCGGCGCAGACATCAAAGCGCTTCGGGACGGGGTTTACGGTGCGGTGCCCCCTCTCAAGCCACTGCTTGTCTATTACGGGTACCCCATCGCGTACAAAGGCTTGTGGAACACGGAGGCGGTGATCTCTGAGATCGCGGCTAACTACTCCGTGTGGGTGGTGGGCGACACGTACAATGATCCAGCACACGAAGAGTACGCCACCACGACCGCCATCGTGAGTGGCGTGCGCTCATCTGGGGTGAAGGTCTATGGTTACGTTCCTATCGGCCAGAACACTTCGGGCCTTTCGCTGGAACAGATGCAAGTGCGCGTAGACCGGTGGGTCACTATCGGTGTTGACGGTATCTTCCTAGACGAGTTCGGCTTCGACTACGGGAACACGCGCACCCGCCAGAAGGACATCGTCGACTACGTGCACAGCAAAGGCTTGCCTGTCTGCGCCAACGCATGGACGGCCGAAGATTTCATGTGCGACAACGTAAATGAGCTGCCCTGGCCGTCGAGCGACTGGCGCTATCAGAACTTCGTGACCAGCAACCCGACGAACCTCCCGCTTACACGCACGGCAGGTGACAGCTATCTGATTGAGAACTTCTGCTTCGAAAACACCGGGCCAGGAAATGTCTTTAACGTCCAGGGGCGCGCCGAACTCACGATGGCCCTGGCCGCCAGCAAGAACGTAGAGGTGTGGGCGCTGGCTGTGTTCGGCGAGACCGCACCAGGCACGCTCGATCCAACGAAGCTGGGCCACCTGGGCAATTTGACCAACGCGGGCGCCTACATCGCGGCCAATGCCTACCTGTTCGGGATTGAGGTCGTCGGGTCGGGCGGTTTTTCGTTCGGCTCCAACGGCACGCCGATATGGGCACCACTGCCCTCAATGCCTGTGTCTGCAGCGCTGCCTGCAATGCCCGCGACGACTAACTACGCCACGGGCGTTGCAACGCGCAATTTTGGTCCTGTGCAAGTGCGTGTGACGAACACCTCATCAGTCCAATCCGTATCTGTCAGCAACGCCAGCCCGTTTGTCCTGTCTGGCAACTACCCAGGACAGGGGCAGACAGTGATCGTCTCGCCGACGGCTCCTGAAAATCCTGAACTCAACCAACTTTGGATTCAAATATGACTATCACTACACGCGACCAACTCATCAATGCCTTGGCTAACAACAGCTCGAACATCATCATCAACAAGGCCAGCATCGCCAACACGGCGGCTGGGCAATCCCACTCCCTTTGGCGCGCCACTGGGCAGCCCGGACAGGGCTCAATTCCTACCAATGTGACCAACTGCAACCAATCGACGGTCGGAGGCATAACGTTTACCCAACAGACAGCCCCAGCAAAGTCTTACCTTGCCTACCTTGGTGTCTCAAACAGCAACGGTGCGACAACGATGGAGGTGCATGACCGCCTCAGGCACATGGGCGGACTCAGTGGCACGCTTACCACAGCGCAGACGGTAGGGATGGACTTCAATGGAGTCACCTCTGACAACATGGTTGAGCGCATCGGCGCTGCGAACTACTCCAACATTATCTGGTGGCTGGAGTGGTACACCGACACCGGCGCAACCGCGGTAACAGCCACCGTCTCCGTTACGTACAACGACGGAACCACTGGAGACCTGATTGGGGTTAGCCTCGCCGCTACCAGGCGCGCGTCATTTATGCAGCCGCTGAACGGCTTGATTCCAGCCGCCGACTCGGGCAAGTTCATCCGCGCGGTCAATACTGTGCGGCTCTCAGCCAGCACCGGTACGGCTGGCAACTTCGGCGTCACGGCCACGCGCCTGCTCGGGACGCTTTTCATGCCCGTTGCAAATGCAGTATACAAGGATGACTGGGCGAGTCTGCCGATCAACACGATCCCGAATGATGCGTGCCCTTTCATCATCGTGCGGGTCAGCGGCACCAGCACTGGTAATCTGTATGGTTTCGGAAAGATAGCTCATGGCTAAGATGTTCGAGCTCGCGCCGCTAGACGCATCTGAAGATGCTTGGGACGGTCTTGCTGGGGCGCTCATCGCCGAAGACTATTTTGACGCTGCGCCCGCCACTGGCCTGGTGAAAGTATTCGCCGCCGCTGGCTGGGAGGAGCGTGCTGTGAAGGTCTGGACGGGCTCGGTGTGGCAACAGTTGCCTGTACGTCGGTGGACAGGTGATAGTTGGACATGACAGCCAACCAATTTTCGCTTCATGCCCTTCATCGAAATCTCCCGAGAACTCTCGCCTTCAGGCGAGAGTTCTCGCTGGGACGCTTGATAGTCGCCACTATATCCGTTACAATAACATTTTTAATGTGTGAGGTGTATAACATATGAGCATGAATTTTGATCCTACTCAGGCCCTTTGGGTTGAAAAGTATCGTCCCTCGACCTTGGACGATTGTATCCTTCCAGAACGTATCAAGAAAGACTTCCGAGGGTTCATCAATGATGGTGAATTCCCCTCGTTGCTGCTTTCTGGTTCTGCAGGAATTGGTAAGACGACTGTAGCTAAAGCTCTGTGTCAAGAGCTAGGCATGGATTGGATTCTAATCAACGCTTCAAATGAACGGGGTATTGACGTTCTACGAAATCAAATTACCCAATTCGCTACGAGCGTGTCGTTCAATGATTGCAAGATCAAGTGCATCATCATGGACGAGTTCGACCAAGCCACAAACCTCTTGCAAACAGCCATGCGTGCAGCAATCGAGGATTTCTCCAAGACTTGCCGATTCATCTTCACCTGCAATTATCCCAACAAAATCATCGAGCCGATTCATTCACGTTGCGCTAACATCTCCTTGGCATTGGAAGGTGACGAGAAGCAGGAGATTGCAGTGGCGTTCCTACGCCGTATGGAATCGATGCTGAAGAACGAGGGTGTAGACTTTGAGCGCAAAGCAGTGGCCTCGTTGATTCAGAAACATTTCCCAGATTTCCGCCGAGTTATCAACGAGCTTCAACGTGCCTCTAAGGCTGGTGGCAAGATCGATATGGAGCTTATCTCGAACGTAGGCGAAGATGTCAACATCGCCAAGCTGACGAAATATCTCCGAGAGAAAGACTTTCCTGCCATGCGTCAATGGGTTGCTCAAAATGCAGGCAATGATGTGAACCTGTTGTTCCGTAAGGTTTATGATCAGCTAAGCAACTTCATGCAGCCCGCATACATTCCTGATGCCATCATCAAGATTGCAGAGTATCAATATCGAAGCACAACATGCCCTGATCCTGAAATCAATTTTGTGGCGTTCTGTATCGAAATGATGGGCATGGAGTATAAGTGATGGAATTTGACCTATTTAAAGAATGGCTCCCGTCAATAACGGAGAAGAAAGGATATTTGTTTGAAAAGGGTAAAGAGGAGGAGATTGAGCGCAAATATCCGTCGTTTATGATTAACCGCGCTTTGTCTCAGTATGAAGACACGGTTCTGTTGGCTAACGAAGTCAATAGAATGAGTGCGAGTCTTGATCCTAAGTTGCAATATGATTTTCTCTATCACCTTGTTCCTAAGAAACGTCGATTCTCAAAATGGGCTAAGGCGCAGAAGTCTGACACCATAAATATGATCGTCGAAGCTTATAACATCTCTGTCCGTAAGGCAGAGGAGATTAGCGACCTGCTCAGTGAAGACGACATTGAGAATTTGAGAACATATCTATGCAAAGGTGGTAAAGATGGACGAAAATCTTAATTTTGGGCTGCGCTTGAAGATGTTTGGAGATAAGCATGAATGAACAACTAGTAGAAAAAATCCTATCCCAAATGGTTGAAGTAGAACTCCCTAAACGAGATTCATTTCTAATCTTGAAGGAAACATTGACTAGGATCGGTGTAGCTTCAACTCAGACAAAAACCCTTTCTCAAAGCTGTCACATTCTCCATAAGCGCGGAAAATACTATATCACTCATTTCAAGTTGCTTTTCGAATTGGATGGTAAGACATCAAACTTTGATGAACAAGACCGTGCCAGAATGAATACCATTGCAACTCTATTGGAATCATGGGGTCTTTTGAAAATCAAGAACAAAACCGCATTGAAGAATTTTGTTCCCATCAAAAAAATCAAGATCATCCCTTCAAGCGAAAAGCATGAATGGAATTTGGTGGCTAAGCATCGAATTGGCACATAATACAAGGAGGAAGGGCAGTAATGCCCTTCCTCCAAGTCAAATAAATACAAAAGTCGCCAATCGGAATTAACTATAGATCATATTACAAATCAAATTGCAGAGAATAGCCTTTACACAAACCCTACAGAGCTAGCCGATCTTCTGAAAGACAAAGAGAAAGTTGCTAGTGCGTTCTTCATTAACTTCTTGGGTACACTTGGCTTATTTGCCATTTCAAGCACCCGAGGCATTATGAAAACCTATTTCCCAGATGACGGGAAACTCCAAATTGTCAATATTGGCGACGCAAACAAAGACATCTCTTTGGCTACTAAGCTATACCATGATATTGGTGGCCTTAAGCCAGATACCGCAAACAAAATTACTCGTCTATTGTTCAAGCTAAAGTCTCGAGCAATCACATCTAAAAGCTTTGGTGAGAACATTGTTCGTGAACTCATCAAAGAGATTCAATATCTGTCACATAGACCGCACCCTGTTATCTTGAATGTGGTTAAGCAGTTTGAGTCAGGTGCTGCAAACATCAAACAAGTTGCTAAAGCATTCTTCATGCTGATCAAAGCGCGTAAGAAAGACTTTGGTCCCATCTCTCAAGAATTTTACGGCATCGCTCGTCAATATCAAATCTATCTGAAGGACATTCCCGACATTGGTTTGGCTCCAGCAGACGCTGTTTCAACCGCTGCAATTAACACCGCCGTTCCCCATTCAACAAATGGCACCGCGCCTGTTGCTCCAGTTTCTGCCGTTGTCAATCAAAAACCCAAAGCAGACAAAATTCAAACCGTTGCAAAACCTGCAACAGTTTCAGATGAAGATTTCTATTTGATGCTGTGGAAGGCGACCTCACGTAGCGAAATCACAAAGCTATTGAAAGAGCGCGGCTATACTGATCTATTTGGTGATCTTCTTAAGAAAGCGACCGACTATTTGATCCCTTCAACAAGCGACCGAGAAGAACATTTCAAGATGATTATGTCCGTCATGCCTGATATTGAGACATTCAATAAGGCATTCGGCTACTTTATGAAGAAAGACGTTAACTCTGAACATCTTTGGCGCATGATTCTTCTTTACAAGGTTGCAATGGGTAAGAACGCTGCTGAAATCAAGGCAGGTTTGACCGCTGCAAGTCTACCTCTACGTAAGTTGTTCTCAGCCCGTACAATAGGTACAATCAACGGCAAGACTAAGGAAACTTTGAAGCGCATGGTGTTCGATGTAGTTATCAACGAATTCCAGCGTAAGATTGTTTCGGCCGGACCTACAGACGACATTGATGCATTGTTTGAGTTGGCTGAAAAAGAATTGGATTTAATGGCGAATGCTTTCAGAGAAAACAAATGGCTCGGCAACTTATCATCCTTCCCTAATGAAAGCACGCTAACAGAAAAAGAGAAGCTAAAGTATTTGATTGCTTTCTTAAGCAAGGCCCGCGTTCACATTACAAGGAATATGTTGAGATAACTTTGAAAAAAATTATTCAGACATTACAAGCCCAGCATTCAAGCAATCATTTGATGGTTTGAATGAAAAGGATAAAGAAGAACAGCTAGATTATCTGAAGAAAAACATTTTCAGAAAATCTGCTTATACAGACGGTTTGATGGGTGTTGTTCAACTACCTTTAAAACGTTTCACATATCTTGTAGGGAAAGAAAAGGCAGACGCTTATCTAAATGCTTTGGGTGTGGAAGAGAAGAAAGCATTGCTGGTTTCGGCTTCAGATTTATTCTTCAACCATATGACGGCATCAAACATGAACGAGACTATCGTTCTTGTTCTGGATGATCCGCTTTGGTCAAAGAACATTCCAAAGGACGTCCTTATCTCCCATGCACGGAAGCGCAAAGATGAATTGACTCTTGAAGTTGCTAAGAAACTAACCGATTTCTATTCACGGTATGACCGCGGATTGAAACCTTCTGAAAGGCGTGAATTCGAGCACATGTACTTTGGCGCAATCGAAATCTTGTTAAGCAAGAGCAAAGATGCTGCTGATGATATTTTCTTGCAGATGCCTTTGAATGAGCGCCGCTCATTGGTTGGATATTTAATTCATGGGCGTTTCATGGCCGAAGCTTTGAAGAAAGTTCAAGGCGATGATGCTCTCATTAAGCCTTTGACTCCTGTTACCGAAGAGCGTCTAGTTCAGATTCTTAAGTACAATGACATTGAGACACCTCGTCGTCCTAGCGTAAAAGAGAAAGACAAGCTATCTGAAGTGTTGAGCAGAACGGTTGTCCAGCAGCCATCGGTCAACGATCTTCATGTGGATATCATTGAATTGGATGATGAGGCTCTTGAGAGAATGTCTGTTGAGTATGATGCATTCAACCGCTATGCTCACGGTGAGATCGCTTTGAAAATCAAACGAGCTTTCAACGTTAGTGTTCCTTTGCAGGAAGAAGGTTTCAAGCGTTGGTTGCAGAAGATGGCAGACGAGGGGATTGATCCTAAAGTAATGAAACCAATCTTCTACGGCACAGGTTCTATTGGCGCATCGATGATCCTACGCTACGGGTTCAAAGTTATCAAGTCCAATGACCCATCAGTTGTTGGCCGTATGTTGGGAGACGGTATCTACTTCTCAAACGTTTTGGACAAAGTTGCTCAATATATTGGTGACGAAGGTTATAGCCGTCGTCGCGGCACACAAGGTTATATTTTTGAGATGGAAGGTTCACTAGGCATGCACCGCCGGGACTATCGTTGTGCTGGAACAGGCGCAAAAGAAGATGAACGTGATACCGTGTCACCGGAATGGGCGGTGTTTAACCCCAATGAACAGTTGCGTATTTACAAGGCTTATCATGTTGAACTAATCGGCAAAGAAGAAATGAACAAAATGAAGGCAAAGCATCTTGGAACGAATGAATCAACGGCAATTGAGATCAAGAGCTTCAAAGAATTTATCAATGAAGGAACAGGCGACATGCCACACTGCATCACTTACATTTTCATGGATGGCAACATTCCAATCAGCGAAAAACAAGCCGTTGACTTCAAGGACTTCCAGGCCAAGAAGATGGGCAGAAACGTCAAACTCGACTGGACAGGTTCGGGCCCCGCTGTTATGATTTACAACAGAAAAGAGTCAAAAACGTATGTGGTTCGTTATACCCGAGAGTTCATGGAGAATAGGGAAGGCGAATTGACAGAGTATTTGAAGTTGATTAAAAAGTGAGGAACGGGGGCTTGACAGGCCCCTTTTTTTGTCATATACTATCGTTTTGATTGGTATCTCTACGTGAAGGATGACATGTCTTTTTATACTCATTTTCATAATCGTGGCGGCGCAATTTTCCTACGTTGGATTGACGAGCAAGGGCGTCGCCGTTCAACGGTGGTTAAGGATTTTCAGCCTACCTTGTATGTCAAAACCAATGAAGAAACGAAATATCAAACTCTCGAAGGATTCTACCTAAAGCCCGTCCGGACCGAATCTATCAGCGATGCAAAGCGATTCATTGAAGAGTATTCAGACGTTGAAGGCTTTGAGGCTTACGGCAACACCAATTGGGATTATTCCTACATCAACCAACGTTGGGAACAAGACATCAAATATGATGAGTCGTTGATTCTCACATATTACCTTGACATTGAGACGGAAGTGTCTGACGAGTTCCCCGACCCCTATCTGGCTAAGGAACGCATCAACGTCCTGACAATCTTTGACGGCAAGAAGTTTCATTGTTGGTGTTTCCAAGACGCACGTCCTGGAATGAAACATCCGTTCCCTGTGGAGTTGAAGGTGTTCTCGGATGAGGATTCGATGCTCAGGAACTTTGTGGCGTTTTGGGCGGGCAACTACCCTGATGTAGTGACAGGTTGGAACACGGAGCGTTTCGATATTATCTACCTCTTGAATCGTATTCGCCAACGTCTGGGTGAAGACAAGATGAAGTCCTTGTCGCCTGTTGGAATGATTCGTGAATACAACATCGACCAGAAGTCAACCTCGTTTGAAATCAAGGGCATTGAGCATCTGGACTACCTTCAGTTGTTCAAGAAGTACATGCCAGGCGAACGGGACTTTTCATTGGATGCAGTGTGTGAAGACTTCCTCGGCGAACAGAAGCTAGAGAACCCCTATTCGACATTCAGAGAATTCTATGAGAAGTCGTTTGATTTGTTCGTGGATTATAACATCCACGACGTTTCCCTTGTCTACAAACTAGAACAGAAGTTGAAGCTGTTGAGCCTCACGTTCTCGATTGCATATCTGGTTAAGATGAACTACTCAGATGTGTTTGGAACCGTCAAGCCGTGGGACATTTTCATTCAGAACTCCCTTTACAAAGAAAACAAGTTCGTTCGTTGCAAGACAAGCCCAGGTGTTGCAGACCGTCAAATCATGGGCGGTTTCGTTATGACACCAGTTCCCGGTCGATATGAATGGGTTGTGTCTTTTGATGCAAACTCCCTATATCCTTCAATCATTCGGACATGGAACATTTCGCCAGAGACAATCTTGTCAGAGCATGAGGTGCCTGATGAGCTAATCAAGTATTATGACAAGATTCAGATTGATGAGTTGTTGAAGGATATGAGCGAACTATCTGCGCTCTTAAAGAAGTACAATCTTACAATGACGGCAAACGGTCATTTTTTCCGTCGAGACAAACAAGGCATCCTGCCTCTCCTAACGGGCATGGTATATAACGGTCGCGTGGATGCGAAGAACGAGATGAAGAAATACAAGAAGGCTCTCGTGAATGAGACAGATCCTGTCAAGCGAGAGGATCTCGAGGCGCGCATTGCATCTCTTGATAACAAACAGCTGGCTCTAAAGATTCTACTAAATTCTCTCTACGGCGCAATGGCGAACGCTTACTTCCGATTTTTCGATTTCCGATGTGCCGAGGGTATCACGTCTACGGGCCAATTCTTCATTCAGAAGGTTGGTCGTATGGCGTCAAGTTATATTAACAAGATGAGTGGCGTGGAAGATTCGTTGGTCTATATCGACACTGACTCAAACTACTTCTCATTGAAGTCGTTGATAAAGCGTGCGGGTTTGGATAAACTACCCACAGCCAAGCTGGTTGATGCACTGGACAAGGTGTGTGAGGAAAAGATCGGTAAGAAGATCGATGAGGCATGTAAGTGGATTGGCGACGAGCTAAACGTCTTTGACAATCAGTTGGCAGTCAAGCGTGAGAAGATTTGTGAATCTGCGATTTGGGTTGCGAAGAAGCGCTACGCTTTGTATGTATGGGACAACGAGGGTGTTCGCTACAAGGAGCCCGAGATTGCAGTGACGGGTTTGGAGGTCAAGCGTTCAAGCACCCCTAAGATATGCCGTGATTCATTGAATGATGCGCTTAGAATCTTCCTTGTCGGCACGGAACAAGAGCTGCAAGAGTTCGTTAAACAGACCCGTGAGAAGTTCTTCAAGCAGGATCCTTATACAATTGCAATGCCCTCGGGCGTCAAGGGGTTGGACAAGTATGGCGATGCGAAAACCATCTACAAGCAAGGTTGCCCCCAGCATGTCCGAGCATCATTGATCTACAACCATTTGCTTAAGACCCACGGCATTGCAGGCAATTACAACCCGATCATGGAGGGCGGCAAGATGCGTAGGGTACCACTTCGTATGCCAAACCCTATCGGTGAAGATGTGATTGGGTTTGTGGACAAGCTGCCTAAAGAGTTCGGCCTCCATGAATATGTTGATTATGATGATTTGTTCCAGAAGACCTTCATGAGTGCTCTTGAGCGCATTGCAGGCGCCGTTCGTTGGCAAACAGAGAAGAAAGCAACTCTGGATGACTTCTTTTGCTGATTCTTGTAGACGTGACTGAGAACTCTGATATAATCGAGGTATGAAAAAGACATTGGCCCAAAAGCGAGCGGAAGACAAAGCATTCTATGAGAAGTGTGCAAGACAAGCTCTCATGGATGCTGAGAATCCTAAAAATACGGACGCCCAGCGCCAATATGCTATGGACGTATATCGTAGAGCCTTTCGAGCAATCGAAGTTTCAAAGCTTGACCCGATTGCAGCGCATCGGGTCTTTACAGGTGTTGATCTTTAAGCAGGAGTTATAAGTGAGCAAGAGTCTGAAACGTCACCGCGTTGCCGATAGTGACGAGTATAGCGATCACAAAGTAAAAGTTATGAAAAGGCGTGAGGTCGAGCGAAAGATGGCCGCGTTGGACGAGGAATACTACAAAGAAGAAGTTCCCGAAGAGTATATGAATGACCCAAAATTTTACCGAGCCATCAAGAATTATCGTTAATGATTGGAATGATTGGAATGATTGAAATGATTGAAATGATTGAACAAAAACCATTTTTCTTCCGTATCCCAGTCGAGATCGTTCTAGTTCATCCTCTGGCAGAAGTTCCCTTCTATGCAACAGAGGGCTCAAGCGGGTTTGACTTGAAGGCGTGCATTGATGCGCCAATCACCCTGAAGAAGCGCACCTGGCAACTCATCTCTTCAGGTTATCGAGTGTCTGTTCCTTATGGTTTCGAGATTCAGATTCGCCCTCGGTCAGGCCTTGCCCTGAAGAAAGGCATCACCGTCAAGAACACCCCAGGTACCGTTGATGCCGATTACCGCGGTGTCATGGGCGTGATCCTTTACAATGAAAGTGACGAGGATTTTGTCATCGAGCCAGGCGAACGCATTGCCCAAGCGGTGGTGTGTCCAGTGTATCATGCAGAGTTCTATGTGGTGAAGGAGCTGTCTGAGACCTCTCGAGGTGAAGGTGGTTTTGGTTCAACGGGGACGAAATGAGCCAATACACCCCAGACCATTGGGTGGTCATAGGGATTACCAATCCTGAAAGTGAATCTCATAGGCGTGTCCTAGTGAGATAGTTGTGGTAGAAGGCTACGATCCCGACAAGGAAAATTCTTCAAGACACCCCTTGACAGGGGTGTTCTTTGCTGTATAATTGAGTCATGATCAAACAAGGAGCAAGCAAAATGGCGCGCGGTAAACGAATGAGCGCAAAGATTCAAGCTGCTGTGGATAACCTGTTGAATGGCGCTTCGGAACCGAAATTCACCGCTCTGAACAGCGACAAGATTAACCTTGTGCGTGGTCTGAACCACTACGCCGTTCATGCAAAGCAAGAGCACTCCAAGAAGTGGGCCATTGAATGGGCCAAGAAGAACATGCCTGAAATCGTTGCAGGTTTGCGTGACCAGAAGGATTGGCGTTTCAGCAATCTCGGTTATGTGCTCCGCATGGTCGAGAACGGGTTCCTCCTGGAAGAGGGTCAACTGGAACGCATCAAGGCAGAGCTGGTTCAAATTTCCAAGTTCGTTGAACCTGTAGTCGAAGAGAAGAAGGTTGTTATCAAGAAGGCTGTAGTTGCCCCCAACAAAGCCCTTGAAGATTTCGATTACGCCGTGGACGATGTGCTGATGGGACAAGAGCCCCGTAGCATCGCTTTTGGTACGGACAAGAAGCACCACGCTGAAGTCATCGCCCAATGCGACAAGATTCTTCGTGAGATGGAAGAAGCCCCTGAGAATTTCGCCAAGGACAAGATTCGTCCTATGAAGAAGTTCCTCAATGCAGTGAAGAAGCAGTTGGACACGGTGGTCCAGGTTGTTAGGCAACAGCGTGTCCGAAAGGTTGCTCCTAAGAAAATCAACCCTGTCAAGATGGTAAGCAAGATGCCGTACAAGAAGAAAGACGAAGCGTTGGGTCTGGAGTCCCTACGTCCCGAGGTGTTGATAGGTGCAAAACAGGCTATCGTCTACAATACCGAATATCGCTTCCTGATGTACTTCAAAGCAGCTAGCGATGACGGGTTCATGGTGACGGGTTCGACCTTGAAGAACTATGACCTCGAGAAGTCGGTGTTCAAGAAGATTCGTAAGCCTGAAGATATGGTGAAGGCCATCAAGGGTTCGACCTTGGCAGCGATGCGGAAGTACCTGGACACGGTTAAGGGCAAAGAGTTTGCGTGTAAGGGTCGCTTCAACGAGAACACGATGATCCTGAAAGTTTCGGGTTAGAATCAGCAAGAAGTTCTAGACAGACACTAGAACTTCCCTTATAATGAAGGCATGTTGAATGAGGTGTTAAACATGGACAGGGACATGAACAAGGTGAATCGTTACAAGGCAGCTGGTTACACCCATTACATTTCATGGGAAAACTACCACAAGGGGCTGGGCATGAATGTGAAGAAGGGGTTCCATACGACAGCCGATGCCGTCAAGATTCATCTTGATGCTCTTCGTCGGAAGAAGGATACTCTCAACCTTAAGGTGGAAGAGCTCTAATAAAGGCCACGAGCGGATTTTGAAGGACATTGAACAGCAGCTCTCGGAGATTCGCTTTGGAGGGTTTTAGCGCATCGCCAACAACATCGAACTGTCCTCCACAGAAGAAGGATACCTCAGAGACTACCTTAATAGCCTGGTGTTTGATAACAGGGGCAACCGATCGGGGTTTCCCAAGCCTGTTATGAAGGCCATTATTGAAATTTATTTGAAACTTCCTGAGCAAAAGAGAGACATCGGGTCCTAAAATTTTGGAAGATGAAACCCGTAGGAGTATAATCGTGGAGCTTTTACCAAAACCTTTCTTTTCTTTAGCATCGCCTTCTTAGTGCTCTACCTCTTGGGTTGGGTGGTGGCCCTCGTGGAGTACTGCAGGTTGACACCTGCTCAAAGACGATACACTAGTATCGAGGTTTCTATTCCTGGAATGCTAGGATTCATCTTGTCTGCATGTTATAATGTGGCATATTGGATGATGTGAGGAAAATGTGATGAAGCAACTAGAAGTCCAGAAGTTTTTGAAAAACAAGGTTGCTTCTGGATTGACCAATCTGGAAGCATTGCAGTCGTTGAGCACCGAACTTGGCATAAAGGTCAAGGTGTATGATGATCCTCAAGACCGAATGGTGCTTCTGGATTACGATCAGTTTGAATCTCCTAAGACTCACCCTATCGTCATTGAGTGCCGCTCGCTTATCCTTTGCTTGGATACTTTCGATCTGGTGTCACAGAAGTTCAATCGTTTCTTCAACCTGGGTGAATGCCCTGAATTCTACTCGGACTTTCAGTTTGAAGGTTCGTATGTGATGGAGAAGGTTGATGGTTCGTTGATCGGTGTTTACAACCGAAACGGCGTGTGGCAGATCTCAACCCGGGACATGGCAAAGGCCGAGGGCGAGCATATCCTGGGTGGAACTTTCCGTGAGAAGGTTCTGGCTGCTTTCGGATTCCATTCGGAGCAAGCCTTCCAGAGCTTCTTCAATGCAAAGCTTAAGCCCGGCAACACCTTTGTGTTTGAATACATCTCTCCTGAGAATCGTATCGTGACCAAGTATGAGAAGGCTGAGATGGTTCTGTTGGGTATCAACAACATGGGCGAGGAGCTTCGCTTCCAGACCATGAAAGACCTTTCGGCTTTCTTCAAGTCCTATGGGTTCAATGTTCGTTTGCCTGAGCTGTATGATGCAACCCGAGACATTGAGCAATTGGTTGAGGCAGCTAACTCTTTTAAGAACCTAGAAGAGGGGTTTGTTGTCTGGGATCCCTTTTCGGGCAAGCGCGTCAAGATCAAGGCCAAAACCTATCTTGCGGCTCATAAGCTCCGCGGTGAAAACGCCATACCGACCCGCAAGAATCTTCTGAGCCTTGTGCTGGAAGGTGAAGTGGACGAATTCTTGGCATATTTCCCTGAATGGACTGAAGCCGTTGCTGCTCTGCAAAAAGAGGTTGCTGATTTCGAGGCATATCTGTTGGAAGTGTGGTTTGACGTTTGCAACATTCAAGACCAAAAAGAGTTCGCTCTGAAGGTCAAGGATCTGCGTGGTTCGGGCTTCTTGGTCGAGGCTAAGAAGAAGAAAAAGTCACCTGTGGCGATCTTCCGTGAGACCGACGTGAATAAAAAGATGCGCGTTTTTGGAGTATGATATGGTAACTAGAACCCGAGTAGTTGTTGTTAGCAACAAGTGTCAGTGTAGACATTGTGGTGACATTATTGAGAGCAAGCACCGACATGATTTCGTATCATGCAAGTGCGGCGCGATCTTCACCGATGGTGGCAAGAGCTACATTCGCCGTGGTGCCAAAGACCCAAGTGACATTATTGATCTCAGCGAAACCTATGAGGAAGAGTATGAAGCTGATTGGTAAAGAATTTTTCTGAAAGTTCTAGACAACCCACTTTGTTCCTGTATAATGTAGTCATACAGTGAACGAAAGGGTTTTATTATGAAATTGGTCATTTGCACTCAGTATCGTGAGAATTACGGTACCGAAGACCGACCGTACTGGAAGATGAAGGGCGGCAACGTGTATGTTGTCGAGAATCTTACCATGTCCCAGGCTCAAAAAGCCATCGCGAGTGGGTGCCCACTCTTTCGGGTTTGATTGAGCACATAGGCCCTATGCTCGAGGAATACATTATCGACATTGCTGCGGTGTCGGATGACAAGGTTGTTTGCAAACCTTGGGAATCCGTTGTCAAGCTATCCTATGTTCAAGGCGTTTGGAAAGCTCTGCTGACCAAGGAAAATAACTACAGTAACATGAGAAGAGACATCGCCCGTAGAGTGGAGGAATGGACCTTGGGCGACAAGAGTTCGGTGAAAGTGATGTTTGAATTGGTTGATGGTCGGAAGATGTCTTATAATGAGTATGTTGCAGAAATTCGGTCAAAGCTGTGGTTGAGGACACTACCAAGTAACCCAGAACAATACTCGGTTTTCTGATTCTTCTAGACGTGTTCTAAAATCCTGCTATAATTGAGTCATCAGACAAGAAGATTGAACGATGCGGTACACGGTAGCTAAAGTGGAATTCGGTAACATCAAGGTCGGCACGATCTTTGCAACCCGCAAGGCCGCTGACGGTGCTGTTTTGGTCAGCCGCGTGAAGTTCTCGGATGATCCCAAATCGCTTGAAATGGTGGTTGATCCGACATACGAGCCAATTCGTCTCCCTCAGTCGGATGCCCGTCAACTTTTATCTCCCCCGTCTAAGGACCTTGCTGCGATTGTGGAAGCATCTATCTCTATCATGCTGAGTGAAAGCGCATACCGCTAAAAAGGAGAAAACATGTCTAATTCGATTCGCTACGAGATTGCTTCTGCTCTTCGAGACACGGTCTATTTCAGCGGTCATGCACCCAAGATCGAAAAGGTCAATCTGGGTGACAAGGATGTCTGGCGGGTGTCTGCCAAAGACGTTATTACCATAGACGTGGTTTCACCCCACAACATTGTGGTCTACACCGATGGCAAGTGTAAAACTTTCAATTCAGAATACACTGCCAAGACTTACATCCTTAGCGAAATCTTGGAGGAATAACATGCGCCTTCGTCGCTTCTGGTGTTGGTTGTTTGTCGGGCATGTGTGGGATAAAACCAACAGCAACAAAATGGCTAGCCGTCAAATGAACCGCTGTTCCGTGTGCGGTGCGTATGAAGCAGGCTCCGATTGAAGAATCAGAAAAATTCTTGCTGATTCTTGTAGACGATGTAGAATAGTTCTGTCATAATACAGTCATCGGTAAACAATATTTCATCATTGAACTCTGAAAGGAACGTGAAAAATGGCACATCAGATCGCAATTGTTAAGGGTAAGGCTTCTATGGCTTATGTGGGCGACAAGCCGTGGCATGGTCTCGGTCAAGAGCTGACCCCAGATGCTTCCATCGAAACCTGGAAGAAGGAAGCAGGCATGGATTGGGAAATCAAGGATTCCCCGATCTATTTCAATGACGGTTCTGGCTCTAAGGTTTATACAGGTAGCCGTGTTCTGTACCGAGGCGATACTCGTGAGCAGCTCTCCATCGTCTCGGACGAGTATCGTATCGTTCAGCCTGGTCAGGTTCTGGATTTCTTCCAAGACCTTGTTTCCCTGCAAGGCATGAAGCTGGCAACCGCTGGTGTGTTGTATGGGGGTCGCCGTTTTTGGGCCCTGGCTGATACGGGACGAGCAGCAGATGTTCTCGGCAATGACCGGGTGAAAGGCATGTTGCTTCTGACTACGTCTTGTGATGGTACTATGGCGACCAGTGCCATGTTCACCGCGGTTCGTGTGGTGTGTAACAATACGCTGACCCTTGCAATGAACAAGGACGGCAAGAGTGCCACTCGAGTGACCCATCGTTCAGTGTTTGATCCCACGAAGGTGAAGGCTGATCTGGGTCTCCTGGATACCGCTTGGGAGACCTTCAAGGCTAACATCACCGCTATGGGTAAGGTCAAGATGTCGGACAACGATGCCTATGATTTTGTCAAGAAGCTCCTGGTCAACCCCGACCGTGAGGCTGATAAGCAACCTTACACCCTGGAACGTGACGTTCAGGCTATCCTGAACCGTGCAAAGAATGGTATGGGTGCGGACAAGACCTACGGCACTCTGTGGGGTGTTCTGAACGGTGTGACGGAGTTTGTGGATCATGATAGCCGTGCTCGCATTCCGGACCACGCCCTTTGGAGTTCGTGGTTCGGCAAGGGTTCGAACCTGAAGACCAAGGCTTACGAGGCGGCTCTGGAACTGATTTAAGCAACTAGGGGCTCCGGCCCCTCTTTTGGAGATTGTTATATGAGCTTTGACCGATTTGATTTTGAACAAGCTATTATGATTGCTTGGTCTGGCACCGATGACTTGGACCTTGTGCTGGAAGCCATGGACGACGGCGCAAGCCAGAATGAAATTCGGAACATGCTTATTGGCATCAAGTTCTTGCAGGATCGGAAGTTCCGTAAGGTCTTCTCAATGCTCGAGGCGGGTGTAGCGGACAGAAAAATTCTCTGATTCTTGTAGACACGGGAAAGTTCTGTGTTATAATACATTATCAGCAAACGAAACGAGGAAAGAAAATGTTCTTGAACAAGGTGAACAAGGTTGGTAAAACTGCCAAGGTCGTGAGTAAGATCACGGGTGAGACCTTCAATGTTCGGCTTCTTGCAAAAAGTGAACTGACCCCGAAGATGGATCTGTTCATCATCTCGGGCAGGTCGGTTGTGTGGCGCGACAGCATCCGTCGTCGCTATCATGAAAAGTGAGGTGTTCTGAGGTCAACCGCCCCAGGCTTCAGCCTGGGGCTTGTGAGGAGTAGGTAGATGCTCTTAGACACCCCTCGGTGTCATGATAAATAAATGATACCGAGGGGGTTTCCACAAATGGCATACAATAATCTACGAAAGAAGTTTGAAGAATACAAGCGCAAGAAGGGCGTGGAAACCATGTCCAAGGAAGCGCTAAACTGGTTCTACGACTACACCAACAAATACGCCAAGGGAGCCTCGTTCTCCAAAACGGTGGGTGCAGGTTCATTCACAAACAAGCCAGTCCCTGGTCGATTCTACTTGTACCAATATGACCCCAAGACCAAGGAACAGATGCCGTACTATGATGCAATGCCCTTGGTGTTGATAACAGACGTGACAACAGACGGTTGGTACGGTATCAATTTCCACTACATGCCTCCAGCGGTGCGTCTTAAGATCATGGAGGGGTTCTATGATACACTGAAGAACCCAGCCTTGACCGATGGCGTCAAACTGAAGGCAAACTGGAAGCGCGCTGTGGCCGTGGCTAAAGCTGCATCGGCACATCGATTCTTGAAGCATAGCATCAAACGATACCTAGCCGATCATATAGCTAGTCCTTTGATTGAGCTTGATCCCGAGTATTGGGCAATATGCATCTTTTTGCCCTTGTCAAGGTTCAAGAAGAAATCCGCATCATTCGTTTGGAGCGACTTCTAAGTCCTCCAAGGAGAGGCTAAAGGTGCAGGCCTTCTACCAAAGAGTGGGCTGAGAGTCACCTTGTATCTTGTTGGTGTTTCCCTGCAGATTGGGAGAAGCACCACTGACACTTTCTTTTAAACAGGAACAGGAACGACTCGGTCGTAAATCTTAGCGTTCATGTCTTCATTTTCATTGGGAAAACAAACGACATAGACTGGATCGGGGCTTACAAATCCAATTGAGTAGAATCCTGTTGTTTCGTCACTAATCGCAGATCCCAAGAATTCGTTTGTGGTCTTTGAAAAAACACAGACCTTTCTTGCAATCGGATTCCCTTGTTGGTCATAAACTTTACCCTCGACCTTGTAGTTATTAACTACAATGTCTGCATCAAGAACAAAATTGATAACATTTGGTGAAAACACCTCAGTAAGAATTCTGCTTTGATTTGAATACCAATCATCCAGGGTAATTACGTATTTAATTGAAGGGTCTAACTTTTCAATTGAAAAATAACCATTTGTGGGAATTGATTGTCTATAAACATAACTGTTTGTTTGTTTAGCCAATCTAATAACTGCGCCATCATAAGGAACCAGTACGCCATTGATGTATTTCTTAACTGTTCCTGTTATTGAGGTAAGACCACCAATCTCATACCCGCCTGGTTTTCCTTCTTTTTCTATTTTATTTTCTACGAGTATTTGAGGGGTTTCGGAATCTCTAGGAATCAAATGGGTTGGTTCAAATCCTTCAACAAACACGTTAAGGGTATAGGATTCAACTGTTAGTTCGGCGGCAGGTGGCGTAAAATTCTCGGTGTATTTACAGACATAGGTAATTAGATGAACGTCATCTAATTCGCCTTTTAGGAAAGTGCCTGCAGAGGAAGGGTACATTCTACCAATCATGAAACGATCAAGGTGGTCCAAGTTGATTGTGCTCTGGGCAGTTTGTTTCAAAACGCCATCCAAGAATGCCAAGAAGCTATCGCCGTTTCTACAGAAAGCAAAATGATGCCAATTGCCGTCATTGATAGGATCAACCAAACTTACTATTGGTGCAGAACCACCGGGTGAAAACTCTAAAGTACTAGCAAAACTATTCGTTTGTGTGGGTGACGTTGGCGAAAACCAAAATTGAAGAAAATTTCCCGGGTTGGTTGATGAAGCAGGCGCCAAGAGTCTCTGATATCCTGATGCATGTGCCGAGGTTGTTTTGAACCATCCTTCAAACGTAAACGCAGATCTTCCCAAAGTAAACTGAAAAGGAGAAATCACCCCCGATGATGTTCCGTTGAATGCTGCAGAAGCTGAGCCGTACTTTTGTGTAGTCGTGTTGTAGGTAATGTCTGTAGCATTCCACGGTTGAAGATTTACAGAATCTTCAACCGTGCCGTTAAACGGCAAAAGGAAAGTTGAGCGTATTTCCATTAGTTATTCCACTTTGTTGCATTGATGAATATGTAGCCCGGATTTCCCAAAGTATTAGTAACAGAATAAGGCACAATGAACATCAAAGAATCAGGTGCCATGTCGGTGATGTTTTCTACAATTCTGACTATGTTGTCTTGACCCAGTTTACCTCTAAGATTTTGAGGAGAAACATACATGCCAGGAATCTTTCCTCTCAAAGCTAAGTTTACTTCTTCTAAGACAAATGTCTCAAACAGAACCAGACCAAAGTCAGGGCCGTTTGGAAAATTGATCAACCCATAATCGCCTGAGTTCCAAGAAGAGGCGGCAGATACGCTTACTGTTCTGACGTCAGTCGGACCACCCAACGAGGTATATGATTTTTGGATTTTTAAAGAAATTCCTCCAATACTGCCAATTGAATATGAAGAGTTGGTTGGGCTAGTATAACTAGCTGAACTATTATTCCCTCGAATAATTGACCTAAAGCTATCATTTTGCTTTCTGCTTTCAATATCACCAAAAACTCCAACCGTGTTATCGTAGCTGGTAGATGATTGGTTGATGATATAGACGAAATTAGCGTTAGCTATAATTGTCCAAGGTTTGTTGTTTGAATCGCTTGATTTAAAGAACCAACGGTATTGAGAAAGCATTTCGTTTGAGCCAACTGAAACACTAGTCATAGATTCATAGCAACGAATTTCATAGATTTGTGACGTTGTATCAATTACTCTGAAAAATGCAAAACTAGCGCCTACCTTATTTGGGGCATATACTGCTTCGTTTGTTCCGGTGTATGGTTTAGTCCAACCCGCAGGTGCCATTTTTGATGTAATTGTACCTGTGGCGGTTTGATCTGCAATACCCGTTGTCTCGAAGGTAAATGTTGTTCCGGTCGTTGAGGTGATTCGATGTTGGCCGTTCAATTCAGAAGGGGTGGCTCCTGAAATTTCTATGACTGCATACTTTCTATATGAGTGGCCTGCAGCAATTGTAGCTGTTGCAACGTTTGATGATACAACAAGAGAGTCTAGAGTTTTGGTATCGAAACCGTTTACTAAACATGCATCCAAAACAGGAATAATTGACCCAGCCGCATTATTAAGGGCAGGGGCTCCTGGCATGGCGCTAGTAAAAAATTTCACATCTGTTTGTAGTGGCATTTTTAGAATTCCTTAATAGTGTTCACTATGTTTGAGTATTTATGATGTTACTTCAATAGGTACGACTCTAGCTATTAGGTAGTTATATGTCGGTTCTGTTAGTCGCCCGAAGAAATAACGTAACATTATGAAGCGGAGTCCGTGGTTGTGTCTGGTTCATGCAGGAATAGTTCTCAGGATGAGATCGTTGTAGGTTGTCCCTTCGCTATCGTCCAAACAGATGACATTGCACTCACCTGTGTAGGTAGTGGTGATTTCATATTTGCCAAGCGGTAAGGGCGTCGCTGTTTCTGGAAACGGCGCAGTAGGCGGGGTGAAGTTTGCAGTGTAACGGGCTACGCCTTTGGTGATTCTAAATGAATCCAGATAGCCATTAAGCGGTCGGGAGGCTGCTCTCTCAGACCCTATGTCAGCTACTGCTGTAGAATTAAAGTTAGTGGTGAGCGCCCCTTGGTAACCCATGACGCCATCAACGAACATCCGCAGAACCCCACTCTCTCGAACGAATGCAAAGTGAGACCATTTGTTAGTCGGCACAGGTATACTGCTAACAGGTGCGGTGTTACCGTCCCAGAGAGACGGGGCGTTGTCTCTCCTATCGAGGAAAAAATTCATATCAGGGTTGAAGTCAAACGCTCCAAATATTGACCGATCATTATCCACCCCGCCCCCGGGTGGAGGCCCAACGTAAATCCACCCCTCAACAGTAAAGTCCCCTGTCCCAAAAGAAAAATCAAGAGTCGGGGCCGTATCAATACGGCTACCAACCCCGAAGAATTTACCACTGGTATTTCCGAACTTGGCCTGTTCACTTGAGATAATCGCACCGCCCTTAGCTGTCCACAAGCGGCCAGTTTCATCAATGAAGGATGTACTGCCGTTAACGCCGTCAAAATGCAGCAGCGACACAACCTTGTCCCAGTGCGGGTCTGATGAGCCGTCCGATGATAGTGTCCACCCAAGCAGCTCTCCGGTGTCTCGTCGATAGGCACGCACGATCCGACCAGCGACAGGGTTCCCAGAATCATCAAAAACTGTACCGCTAATAATGGGCATCGCTCACCTCTTATAATAACCTAAACTCACCACTCGACCAAGAACGTTATTTGTCGTACAAGTGAGAGATGATTTGAAAGAAATCTTGTCTCGGTGAATATCAACCATCATTCCACCTTCTCCCATTCGCCTGATTGAACATCATCCATCCCATCAAAGAACCCAATAGGGCTCAATTCTTCCATCAAATCCTCAGAGCTTTCTTCAATGAACGTCTTACGGAAATCTTTCTGCATGATTTCCTTGAAAAACTCTTGTCCCGTTGCCCAAGCAAAAACAACAAGCGCCATGACCGTATCATCGTGGCACATCTCATCAGCTTCGTATGAATTGTTCTTTGAGATGAATGTGCTGAATTCTTGAATCGTTGTCCAATCTCGCAATTCATATTTATTCGACTCAATCAATGCCTTGATGATAGAACAACCTTCGCGCTTTGTAGACTTTGTGGTGCGAACACCATTACGTCCGTTCTTCCAAGATCCGAGAACAATTTTGCCTTTCGATTCACCTGTGGTCAATAGGTTTTCATATTCCTCATCAAAGTAAATTGCATCAGCTACCGCCTCACCAATGTCATTGATTTCCACAAGGACATAACCGTTGTTGTATTTCTTAGCAATCTCCACAATGATTCGAGGCAAGAGATAGTGGTTTGTCTTGTTATCACGGAACATTGCCACTTGTTTGAACGGATACTCTGTAATGTCCGTGACTTGGATAACAGAGTAGTCAATGCCCGCACCTCGAGAACAATCTACACTTAGGAAGTAGACATGATCTGGCTTTGGGTGTTCATACACCTTCAATGAACCGCTTTGAGCCACAGGTTCACGGTGCACCAATCGTCTCAATGTTGCAGGTGATAGCAACGTGCTCGCTGATCCTAGGAACTGCGCTTCGAATTCTTGTTCCCACGATTCTTGACCAATGTTAGCAATAGTCTTCTCTTTCCATGCCTCATCACGGCCAGGAACGTCATACCAGCTGATTTCAAACGGAACGAATTCAGAACGACCCGTAGTTGCCTCGACCCACATCTTGTAGAAGTGGTTCATACCCTTAGGCGTAGAGAACACCGATATCTTTGACTCCTTACCAGATGAAATGGTAGGATACACGGACTCGAAGAACTCTGTCGCTTGGTTTGGCGGGACGAAGGCGAATTCATCAAGAACCAACCAGCTTATGCTTGTGTTCGAAGATATTACATCATTGGCAAAATAACACTGGTCACCAACATTTCCTTCAATTATTTCCCAATCTTCTGATGGCTTCTCTAAAAGATTAAGACTGACAATCTCATCTGTTTTCTTGTTCTTTGCAAATTGAACCCTACCCTCATTGCCCGTCTCAACATATGCGGGATCGTACATAAACCCCCGTTCTTCAATCTCCTCGCATTCCAAAATCTCGGCTTTTCCAGTTGCAGTGATGACTTCCATCCCTACTGTCAAATCTTCAGCGTTAATCCAACCCAGACTGGTAAATAGAGGATGGTTTTTACTTAATCTCAACTCTTTACCGTGACTCAAAAATAACCTGATATGGGATTCACTCGGATAACGAATCACTGAAGAGAAGTTACTCCAACCTGAAGGCGTTTTTAACAGGTAATCCTTATTCAAAGAAACATCGGGTGAGGATTTATCCAACATCTCAAAGAGACCTTCTATTTCAATGTCAAACTCCTCACCTGAAGATATTTTCTTGACATTTAATATGATACTACCGTGTATGCAACCACGAATCGCGCTTGATGATGTTGAAGCAGCAATGACCTTACATCCGTTGCCTAGGCTGAATGAACCTTTGTTCCAAGATGTGACGCCGACCTGCATCCACAAAGGCAGATGTTCGTACATCATTTGGATACGGCTCAAAATTTCACGAGCGGTCGCTGCCTTGTTTGCAAGGATGGCAACGGTCTTATGTTCTTGGAACAGAATGTAGTGCAGGATACAGGCTGCGGTTGTGGTAGACTTACCAGATTGTCTAGGCAACTTCAAGAGAACGTAACGGTTCTCCATTGTCAAGCGAACAATGTCTTTTTGATAATAGTAGAGCTTGAACGGCACAAGACCTTTGTCAATATGCACAATCTTGGCATAGTTTTCAATGAAGTAAATTGGATCGCTGTAACACTTCACCAACTCTTGAACCTGCCACGGCTCGAAATTGATTTCGACACCCGCCGCTTTCAGGTTCGGGTTGTTTAGGTAAACTTTAACGTCTTGATTCATGCTATAGATATTCTATATGGTTGTTTATTAGTATTTATTAGCGAGACTTGATAAAATGAAAACTGCCAAGGTCACTTGCAAATGCGGCAAGCAAGTCGCTTACATTGAAGAATTCCTAGAACACGGAGACCTCCAGCAACGAGAGTTTGACCTCTTGACAGAGCAAGGGTATCATGTTATCATTGGTGATGATTTACCCAAATCACCACTTTGTCTTGAACCTTGTTTTGAAAGGTATGACTGTGCCTTCAAGAATTGTTTCTCCACCAAGCCAGGCTTTCACAATGTCTACACCTGGAGACACAAGAACTGTAGTCAGAGCTTTGGCGACGAACTACATTCAGGAAGCTCTGGAAATACTTCAACGGACGACAAAAAAGCGTCTACGCTTTGATGAGTTGATCCTGAGCGGAAGGTTGTCTTCAACCATGGGACTCGCAAACTATCGCATGGTCGGAAACCGCTATTACTACACCATCACAATTTCCTCTAAGATTTTCAAACGTGATAGTATAGCCCTAAAAGAAACCTGTTACCATGAGGTTGCCCATCTAGCAGATTGGCAGATCTACAGGAAGTGGGGGCATGGCGACACGTGGTGCCGCCTCATGCGTAAGTTGGGGCTGGAACCTAAGGTTTACATAGAGCCAGAAGAATATGTTGAGGCTGGTTACATTTCTGTAGACGAACGCCCAATCTCTTGATATGATGTAGGCATGAAACGGTGAAACACCGTGGCAAAGAAAGGATCATCAGAATGAACGTAGCAAAGACCATCCTGAATCAAATCAAAGCGATCGACGCTTGTGCCATGTTGGCATGGGGTGCCAAGGATCTTGTCTATACGAGCAAAGGCCTCCAGTTTCGCGTCGGTGGTTTGGCAAAGTTCAAGGGTCTAGTTCATGTTCGCTACGATGAAGGCAACGACCTTTACGATGTTGAGATCATCAAGATCAAGAAAGGCATGCCCGAGGTCGTGAAGAAAGTCGAAGGCGTGTTCGGTGAATGTTTGGTGGACGCCATTGACGCTACGGTGCAGTGATGTAAGACATTTACTATTATCGCCCTTGGGGTTTGGGTTGAGTTGGTTCTTGATGCTGGGGGCAATCGGGTAGGAGAATGTGAGTATTTTTCTACAAAGGCCATTGCAAAGTCGTGGCAAGTTGATGTATAATGCGGCATTGTGATTGGGGGATATGAAGATGCGTAAGCTGGCAAGCATTCGTAAAATTGATGAGATTCGTCCTATTGAGGGTGCAGACGCAATCGAGTGCGCAGTTGTTGGCGGATGGACGGTTGTGGTGAAGAAGGGTGAGTTCAAACCCGGCGATGTGGGTGTTTATCTTGAAATTGATAGCTGGGTTCCGACAGAGCTTGCTCCTTTCCTATCTAAAGGTAATGAACCTAAAGAATATAATGGTGTAAAGGGTGAACGCCTTCGGACTGTTAAGCTCCGTGGTCAACTTTCTCAAGGTCTTTTGCTTCCTGTAGATGAAGTAAATGGAACCAAATTCATAACCGGATACTTCCGGGAAGATGGTGTGGGTTCTATGATTATTGTCAAGGAAGGCGATGACGTAACGGAAGCTCTAGGAATCCAGAAGTGGGAAGCCCCTGTTCCTGCACAACTGGCAGGACAAGTTCGTGGCAACTTTCCAACGGCCGTTCCTAAGACCGACCAGGAAAGAATTCAGAACTTGAAGAAGGAATTCGAGGAATGGAAGGCTCAAAACCTTGTCTTTGAGATCACTGAGAAGTTGGATGGCTCTAGCTGCACAATGTACCTTGACCTTGAAGGCGATTTCCATGTCTGCAGCCGCAACCTTGATCTGAAGCGTGATGAAAACAACAGCTTCTGGAAAGCAGCCATTCAGAACGACGTTGAGAATCGTATGGTCGCGGCAAACTTGCAAGGTTTGGCCATCCAGGGTGAATTGGTTGGTGAGGGCATTCAAGGCAATCAGTACAAGATTCGAGGTCAGAAGTTCTACGTCTTTGACATCTACGATACCAAGACTGGTGCGTACTTGAACAGCGAACAGCGAATCAAACTTTGCCAACAGTTGGGTCTGGAACATGTACCCTTGGTTTCGGTGAAGGCTATCACCGCTGAAGACATTGCGGGTATCCTGCAAGAAGCGGAAGGTAAGAGCCTTCTGAATGATAGCGAACGCGAAGGTTTGGTGTGGAAGTGCATTAGCGATCCGAGCATCAGCTTCAAGACCATTTCGAACCGGTGGCTCCTGAAGAACAAAGAATAAGGAAATTCTTTGACAAGGGGCTAGGCATCTAGCCCTTTTCTGTTATAATGTAGTCATACATCAAAAACGTCCAATTCATCAAGGCCTAAAATGTTTCGTTATACGCCTAAAAAGGAAATCCTTAAAGAGCTGAAACGCCAGCGCAACAAAGGTTGAAACAGAACCTCCGGTTCAACATATGAGTACGATTATGTTAGTCGGATATTCAAGGGCAATTACAGTTTGACTTGGCGTTTCATGCGTTATTGGGAACATGTTGAGTTTTATAGCGAAGAACAACGCCGAGATCGTACTCATGCAATGTACCAAGATATCCTAGAATACTACAAGGTGAAGTACAATCTTCAGCCCGGAACACCCAAGAAGCCTGTTAATTGTCGGGAACATCTAGAGCGTGCCTTCAATGCATTCCCTGAATTCAAGCAAGCCGTAAGAACTTCAACGGCGATAACTTCTCGGAGTATTTGACGTTGAAGGCAAAGAGCCGGGTGAACTGATGGCGAAATATCGTCGCTACTTTGAACGAATGAACCTGAAGGCATTTGTGGCATCTCTTAGTCCCGAGGCTTTCCGTGGGTTTGTGATGGAATTGCAGGACGAGGTTTAGGAGAATGATTATGAACTTAAAGCAAGGCGACAAAATCTACAAACGGAAGTTCGAGAACTTAACCCCTCGCCAGCTAACAGACCTTATGAAACGGTGTAAACAAAGAAAGTACGCCTTGAAGGAATGGTGGTTCGAGGTTGAAGAGAATTCTGAAAGAAAATACTCGGGATGTTTGTTCTACAAACTGTAGACATGGTCTGATTCTTTGTTATATAATTACAACATCAGAACAGGAGATCGGACAATGAACATCAAGAAAATCATCGTAGCAGCAGCAATGGTTGTGACATCGTTCGGTGCAGCTGCTCAAGAATGGACGACTTCCATAGGCGTTTCGATTGGTGGTCCTAATGGTCACATCACTATCGGAGCCACAAACGGACATCCCGTTGTCCGTGGTGTCTATGTTCATCCTGGTGTGGTGTATGCACCGCCAGTGGTTGTTTACCCGGCACATGTTCCCTCGGTGGTTGTTGTTCCGTGTTATAATTGCGGACAGTATCCCCAAGGTAATCCTTACGATCCTTACCGCAATCATCATCACCTTCAGAGACCCCCCCATTACCACTTTCATCACCACTATCACCGTTGATTCTTAACCAAGAAATTTTTCATTATGACGATTTTTCACTCTGACGGCACGCTCCCTAGCGACAATTCCATTTTCGTTTTCGGCAGTAACCTTGCGGGAATTCATGGCGCGGGTGCGGCTGCAGCAGCTTTGAACTTTGGTGCTAAATGGGGTAAAGGTGTTGGCCTTTCTGGCAAGACATACGCCATCCCTACAAAGGATGAAAACATCAAGACCATGCGTCTTAGCGCCATTCGTCCTTACATTGAAGAATTCGTCCAATTCACAAAAGACCATCCCGAACTCCGTTTCTTCGTGACTCGTATCGGTTGTGGTCTTGCGGGTTACACTGATGGTCAGATTGCGCACCTGTTCAAGGGTGCAGTGAATTGTTCCTTCGCTCAAGAGTGGCGACCGTACATTGAAAAATGATCTCTAACAATACGAGTAAATGGTATGAAGGTATGCTTGCAAAAGCATCACATCTTGGTCAATTGAGTGACGTTCCGACATACAAGATTGGTGCGATTCTAGCTTATCGAAAAGGCATCATTGCAACAGGATACAACAAGAAAAAGAGCCATCCCTTACAATATCACTATAACCAGTTCCGTGAAGAATACAAACGCCGTAGAAGCTTTGTTCATGCAGAAATTGATTGCATAGGCAATCTTAGAGAAGTGCCCAAGGGCTCTACTCTTTTCATTGGCAGGATGGACATGAACGGCAACCCCGCAATGTGCCGCCCCTGTGAAGCTTGTCTTCGTCTGATAATGCTTCACAATATTTCCGAGATCGTTTATAATACACCGAATGGATATGCCATTGAACATTTGAAAAGGTGAGATATATGAGTCTATTAGAAAAGCTTAAGAAAAATTCAAAAATCAAAGAAACCTCTGTCCTAGAGAATTCCACATTCTTCAACAAAAAAGATGAAATACCCACACCGATTCCTGCTCTTAATATTGCTCTTAGCGGCTCTATTGATGGGGGATTGCAACCTGGGCTACTCCAGGTGGCTGGCCCTTCAAAGCATTTTAAGTCCAGCATCTCCTTGGTGATGGCTGCCGCCTACATGAAGAAGTATCCAGATGCCGTTCTGATGTTTTATGATTCAGAATTCGGTTCTCCCAAGTCATACTTCCAAGCGTTCGGCATTGATACGACTCGTGTCCTTCATACGCCCATCACCGACATTGAGCAATTGAAGTTTGACATTATGAGCCAGTTGGAGCAAATTCAACGTGGCGACAAGGTCATCTTCTTGATTGACTCTATTGGCAACCTTGCATCTAAGAAAGAGGTTGAGGATGCGCTGAACGAAAAGTCCGTGGCTGATATGTCACGCGCTAAGCAGTTGAAATCATTGTTCCGAATGGTTACACCCCACCTGACAATCAAGGACATTCCTATGATTGCGATTAACCATGTCTATCAAGAGATTGGTATGTTCCCCAAGGCGATCGTCTCTGGCGGTTGCCTGACGGAAAATACTAAAATCCGAATGGCTGACGGCACGACCCGAAACATTCAAGACGTCAAGGAAGGCGAGCTAGTTCAAACACGTTCTGGTCCAAGGAAAGTGACGGCAACTTGGAATCCCGAAACCCTAGAGGAAGGAACCCCTGAATGTTTTGAGTTGGTGTTTGAGGATGGCTACACGGTTCGTTGTTCTGACAAACATCCGTTTCTTGTTAGAATGGGTGACGGCTCGGAGAAGTGGGTGATGGCAAAGGACCTCACTTACGATATGGAGTTTATCCGTCACTAACAGGCCAGTGCCTCCTGAAAAAACAGTTTTTATATAAAAGTACATTCAGGAGGCACATATGAAAAAACAAACGATAGAATGGTACAAGAAAAATTTCCCTTCACTTGACCTTAACAAACAGCCATCAGATGAAGAAATGCTGATGATATATTCTGCTTTTGATAAAGACCTAAACCTCAAAAACCCCATTATCGTTTCAAAATTGCTTGCGCACGGAAACGAACTAAGGGGAATGGTGGAAATTTACAAAATAATAAAGTCAATAGTTAATCCAAGTGGAAAACTGGGCGGGTCTAGACGAAGCAAAACATATTGGTTGGTCCGGGGTTATTCTGAAGATGAAGCAAGACGCTTCACAAGTGAAATTCAAAAAGAAAATTCTCCGAGGTGTGTGGAATATTGGGTTAAGCGAGGCTACACTAAAGATGAGGCCATTGTAAAGGTAAAAGAGACCCAATCTCAGAACGCAATCAAATTTCATCAAAAAGTCAAATCAAATGGTTCATCCGTATCACGCTGGAATAAGAATTACTGGATTGCTCGTGGTCTTTCAGAAGAAGAAGCCGCTGAAAAGGTAACAGCACTTCAAACAAGCAATGGCAACAAATATGCTCAAAAGTATTCAGCCGAAGAGCGAAGAAAACATCAACCATGGTGTGTAGAGTATTGGATTAGTCAAGGTAAAACTGAAGACGAGTATGCCGAATTTATGTCCTCTCGTTATGCATATTGCTCAAAATCATCGGTTAGATTTTTTGATAGCTTGTGTGAGGAAATTCAATTCGTTAAACCTCATTACGGTGAAAGAGAATTTGGTAAATTCATCAAAGGATTGGGGTATGTAAAATATGACTTTGTAGACACGGCTCTGAAAATTGTTATAGAATATGATAGCGAATTTTGGCATAGATCGGAAGAAGCAAAGCGTAGAGACGCAGTGAAACAAGAATTCATGGAAGGATTAGGGTATAAGGTTTTTTAGAGTGCAATTTGAAAAGCATGCTAAAGACCCCACAAATTATGTTAAGCAAATTGCAAAGGAAATAATGAATGAAATTGGTAAGCAAGAAATCAATCGGTAACGTTCCCGTCTTTGATATTTCAGTTGATGAGGTCGAACACTACATCCTTGAAAATGGTCTCATAACTCATAATACCGGTGGATACTATTCTGCAAACGACATCTGGATCATTGGTCGTTCTCAAGAGAAAGATGGCACGGACGTTGCAGGTTATACTTTCACCATCAACATCGAGAAGTCTCGTCGCGTCAAAGAGAAGTCCAAGATTCCTTTGACTGTTATGTTTGACGGGGGCATTACCCGTTGGTCGGGTTTGCTAGACCTTGCCCTTGAGGGAGGCTTCGTTACTAAGCCAAGTATGGGTTGGTATCAGAAGGTTGATCCTGATACGGGCGAATTGGTTGAAGGCAAGTATCGTGCCAAGGAAACAAACACGGCAGAATTTTGGGAAGACATCCTGAAGAACCAGAAGTTCAAGGACTTCATCTGTAAGAAATACCAATTGGTGATGAACGAATCCATCATGTCTGATGAACATGGAGAAGCCGATGCAGACGAAAAATGATGTCTATGCAATTATCCAAGATTTGAGGAAGGTTGTGCCTTCTTTTTATTCGATCCCTGTGGAGAGCGATGAAGAAGCTCGCATGATGGACGAGAAGAAAATCATCGGAGCCGTTGTGCTTCAGGATGGTGACTTCAAGGACCATATCATCATTCTCCGTAGTGTCGAGGTGAAAGGTTCGCAGCTTGAGATTGACTACACCGCAGTGAACAAGGACAAACAGAACGTGGAGTCGGATGAACTGAACGTTATCGTGGGTAATCTCATCAATTATTTACTAGCTATGGAACGTCTGAAAGAATTTGACAAACAAGATGATTCCTGATATAATTGTCCTTTGGTCTAGGAGAATAAATGATAGAAGAAGTAATCTTGGAGAACCTGTTGCACAATGATGAGTATATGCGAAGGGTTCTCCCTTTTTTGAAGGATGAGTATTTTGGCGAGAACGCCCATTCTATCGTCTTCACAAAAATCTCAGAGTTCGTTTCCAAGTACAACAAGGCACCTACTCAAGATGAGCTACGTATTGAAATCAAGGACACGAAAGGACTAAAACAATCAGACTATGAGACTGCGGTTGATCTTGTCAATAGACTGACAAAGCGTAGCAAAGCGCCCTCGATTGATTGGCTTGTTGAGCATACGGAAAAGTTCTGCAAGGACAAGGCACTGTTCAATGCCATTGTAGACGCCGCTGCAATGATAGAGGACGATAAGGCGGACGTAGGCCAGATCCCGGACATTTTGAAGAATGCTCTATCGGTGTCATTTGATACCAACATCGGTCACGACTTCATGACCATGATTGAGCAACGCTACAAAATGTTGCATCAAATCAATGAATACAAGATTCCTTTTGACATTGAAGCACTGAACGAAATCACAAACGGAGGTTTGCCTCGGAAAACTCTTGCAGTTGTATCAGCATCAACTGGTGCTGGTAAATCTCTGTTCCTTTGTCATTGTGCGGCACGGAACCTCTTAGCAGACAAGAACGTCCTTTATATCACCATGGAAATGGCAGAAGAACGTATCTCGGAGCGCATTGACGCTAACATCTTGAACATGAGGATTCAAGATCTACCTAATCTGTCATTGCAAGAATACAGACGTCGGTTGAACAAGGCATTGGATGGCTGTAAGGGTCGCTTGATTGTCAAAGAGTACCCCACCGCTAGTGCGGGTGTTACGCAATTCAGGGCGCTCATCAATGAGCTGAAGTTGAAGAAAGACTTCGTGCCAGACATCATCTACGTTGACTACATCAACATCTGTTCTTCAAGCCGATTCAAGGCAGGCATGGTGAACTCTTATCAATATGTCAAGGCCATTTGTGAAGAACTACGTGGTCTGGCTATTGAGTACAATCTGCCTATTGTTTCAGCTACTCAGTTGAATCGTGAGGGCACGGATACGACAGATGTTGGTCTGAAGGAAATTTCAGACAGCCATGGCCTAGCCATGACCGCCGATATCCTTTTGGCTATGATTCGTACTGAAGAACTAGACGAGCAGAATGTTGTCATGTTCAAACAGTTGAAGAATCGCTTTTCAGACATGGCAAGCAAGCTCCGTTTCGTTGTAGGTATTGATCGCTCGAAGATGAGGTTGTTTGATGCAGAGTCTGAGGTTCAGATGACAAAGACACGACCCGTTTCAAACGGAAGTCCTAAGCGTAAAGATGAGGAGATTGACCAAGATACAGGGGAAATCAAGTTCAAGAAGCCAGCTTTGGGTGTAGGCAACAAGCCAAGGTTCTCAGGCATCAAGGTAGAATAAAGTTCTAGACAACTCCTTGTTCTATGCTATAATTGAGGCATAGGGACAAGGAGCATATCATGGAAACTGAAATCATTAATGGGCATAAAGCGGTTGTCCGACACATTTTCAAAAAAGGAAGATCTTGAGGTTGGTTCTCGTTGGACTGCTGCCTATGGTTCCAAAGGCGACGTTGTTGTCATTCGAAACATTGTGAAAACAGAAGAACTCTGGTGGGTTCAATATGGATATCATGGCTCAGACACGACCTACGAAAAAGACTACTTCTCTTTTCAGTGTCACTACTGCAAGATTGTTGAATAAAGGACAAGACGCCTCGTGCGTCTTGTCTTAAAATTGAATCAACAAGGAAGGAACATCATGAACAAACAAAACATCGCTTTTGAAAAATTCTACTCAAAAGTAGCAGTTAAAGACAACTAAATTAAGCCGAAGATTGTCCGTATGGATAATTGGGCGGCTGATAATTACGAAAGCGAAGATTTGTTTGCTGGTATGTCAGACGCTGGTTATCGGCGCTGAATCGGTCAAAAAGGATCTGATGGTAAAGTGAAATGGCGAATTACCGAGTCCTACGGACCAAATAGTACCGAGTACACATATTCCGGAATTACCCAAGAAGAGTTTGAAGCACTGGAGTTTTAATGACCACATTTGCAACCCTTATTGAAATTTTGAACAGCGACGGTTCTCGTTTGTTCAAGGAAGCTAAGCTGAAAGAGTTTGGCGAGAAGTATCCGAACTTTGTTCGCCTGCTGAATCGAACCTACAGCCCAGAGTATGTCTACGGCATCAAGAAGGTTCCCGAGGTGGTGAATTTCGGTGTTAAGAATTTGAACGATGCTTGGCCCTCAGTCGAAGCAACACTGGATCGTCTAACAAGCCGTGCAATTACAGGTAATGCTGCCCGAGATGAGGTCGCATCGCTCATGTCTTCACTGCTAGAACAAGAGGCAAAAGTTCTAGCAAATCTCCTGAAAGGTGACCTACGTTGTGGTATCAATGTGGGTTTAATCAATCGAGTTTTCCCTGGTACGATTCCCGAATATCCTTACATGCGCTGCTCCTTGCAGAAAGGTAGCAACATTGATAAGTTCAATTGGAAAGACGGAATCTTCTCCCAAGAGAAAGCAGACGGCATGTTCGCCAACGTGTTCGTTTATGCTGATCGCTCAGTCAAGATCACAAGTCGTAACGGCACAACGTTCGCCAATGTTGAGTTCCAAGCGTTCATTGATGAATTCTTGAAGGTAGCCGATGTAGGATATTGTTACCATGGCGAACTTCTTGTGGCAGAAAAACATCCGGATGGTTGGAAGATTTTGCCTCGTGAGATCGGCAACGGTGTTTTGAACAGTGTTCTCAAGGGTGGTTCGTTTGAGAAGAACCAGAAACCGTTCTACTTCATCTGGGACAAGGTGCCTGTTGAGAATGCAGTAGCAGGCGGCAAATATGAAGTTCCGTATCGTGAGCGTTATAAAAAGGTTGAGAAGCTGAAAGGCCAATACTTCCTTCCCATCCCCACCAAGATCGTCTTCTCCTTGAAAGAAGCATTTGAACATTATGTTCAAATGACCGCCATGGGATATGAAGGCACGGTCATCAAGAACCCCGAAGCAATTTGGGCAGATGGTACGTCCAAGGATCAAATCAAGATGAAGGTGGAAGCCGAGGTTGATCTGATTGTCCGAGGCTTCAATCCAGGCAACGGCAAAAATGAAAAATGGTTTGGTTCGTTGATTTGTGAGAGCTCCGATGGTTTGGTGCAGACTAATGTATCGGGCTTCAGCGATGCGGACCGTGAGCGTATCACCAAAGAGATGGACGAATGGATTGACAAGAAAATCATCACCGTTCGGGCAAACTCTTTGATGCCCAATGACAATGGTCCTCGGCGTCTGTTCCTCCCACGGTTTGTTGAGGAACGTCTTGATAAGAGCGAAGCGGATAGTCTTGAGAAGATTATTCAAATCTTTGATGAAGCGATGAGGGGTGAGAAATGAGCGAGAAAATTTGTGACGAGTGCGAGACAGTAGCGCATTGCAAACAATTTGGTTGTATCCCTAAGGTTATGGATGCTTTCAATCTGTTCAAACAGAAGAACTCTAAGTTGGGTGTGAACTATTACATCCGCCGCATTATGAAAAGCAAAACGCCCGTAGAGTTTTTGAAGAATCAAGCTGATCTGGTGTTGTTCCTGAACCGTAGGTTTGGGTATGAACAAGAACAATACCTTGAGAAATATAAAGAGTTGCTTAGTGCATTTGAGCCCAGGCCTTCAAAGCCTCATTATTCGGAAGAACCTCCAGAAATTTGAAAGAAAGCCCCTCGAGGGGCTTTCTTTCCTATAAATAATAAAAACAACTAGGTGGATAAACATGTCTGCATCTAAACCAGAAACAAGAAAAGAGTTCAAAGCGTATTGCCTGCGCCGTTTGGGTGCGCCCGTTATTCAAATCAACGTAGACAATCAACAGGTCGAGGATTTGGTCGATGCTGCCTTGGAATATTTTGGTCGAAATCACCATGACGGCAGCATCCAAATGTATGTGCCAGTCGAAGCAACAGCTCAAGTCATTCAAGACAAATACTTCCCGATTGATGACTCATTCGTAGGTGTTCAGCGAGTCTTGGAAACGTCATATCAAGGATCAAGCCAATTTTCTATTGAATGGCAATTGATGGCTAGCACATATCCTTTTGCACTAAAAGGCGATGGTCTTTTAACATACAGCATGGCGATGTCTTATCGTGAGACATTGAAGAACGTTGTTTCTGGAAAAACGAAGCACATTCGCTTTAATCGTCATATGGACAGACTGTTCATTGATATTGACTGGAATACGGTTCGTGAAGGTCAGATTTTTGTTGTTGAAGCAACAAGAGTTCTCGACCCCGACGAATTCCCACGAGTGTGGAATGACCCTTTTCTCAAAAAATATGCCACTGCTCTAATCAAGAGACAGTGGGGTAACAACCTTCGTAAGCTACGAAACGTTCAGTTGGTTGGCGGCGTGACAATTGATGCAGAAGGTATACTTCAAGAAGCAGAAGCAGAGATCAAAGAACTAGAAGAATCCATGATCTTAGAACACCAAGAACCAGTAGACTTCATAATGGGCTAGAGCAATGGCAGTTTCACCATATTTTCAGCACATCAATGCAAACAACGAGCAAGACCTTTATCACGAACTTGCAACAGAGTTAGTGCAGCTTGCTGGCGTAGATGTTCATTACATCAAGGTAGAACAGGTCAATGATGCGAACTACGACTCATTGTTTGGCGAAAACAGATTTGAGAAGCTAGGCCAATCTGTTGTTATTGAAATGTATCTAAAGGACTTCGAGCAACCCTACGGCAACTATGACCTATATGCCAAGTTTGGTTTGGTACAACCTAACACTTGTACGTTCTTGGTTGGCGTTAGACGTTTTGATGGGGTGTTTGGACATAGACCAAGGGAAGGCGATTACATCTATATTCCCGCTTGGGATTACCTAGGCCCTGATGACATTTTTAGAATCGCCAAGGTTGATATTTCAGACTTTCAATTCAAGGCATTGGGAAGTCCTGTTTATTATTTCATCAAGTGCGAAAGAGCCAAGTACAATCATCAACAGGTCAATACGGGCGAACCTGTATTGGATGCAGGTACAGCTGGGCTATTGAACAATGACAGTGTGGCTAATGATACAAACGCAGACAACGACCCATTACAACAACTTTCAAACGATTTTATTCAGTTTGACGAGCGCAATCCATTCGGGAATCCATAATGCTAGGGCACGCACCATTTTATCACCAACACTATAAAAAGTATGTGTCTATCTTCGGCACGTTGTTCAACGACATTTCTATTGTCCGTAAGAACGCCGAACCAGGTGGGGCAGACAAAATAATCAAAGTGCCTTTGTCATTCGTTCAGAAGGATAAGGCATTGGAGCGTTTCATTCAAAACCCTGCATTGAGAGCAGCGTGGAATAACTCATTCCCTAGAATGGCGTTTGAGGCAGGATCACCTTCATATGCGGGTTACAGAAAAGAGAACACTGTAAACCACATTACAAGGACCCCCAATGGCAATCTTGCTAAGATGCAATATGCTCCTGCGCCTTATGATATAAACATGACCCTGACTATCTTCGCAGGATATTTTGAGGACGGATTGCAAGTGGTTGAACAGATTCTACCCTTCTTCCAACCCGAATATACCGTAGCAGCAAAGGAAATACCTGAATTGGGATTAGAGCGAGACATTCATATTGTTTTGAATTCTGTAACCCTAAACGATAACGTGGAGGGTCCTTTTGAAGATGCCAGATTGATTGAATGGACTCTTGACTTCACGGTAAAGGGGTTCTTTTATGGACCAGTAACAGATAAAGCAATCATCACCAAGATTGACGCAAACACATTCTTTGAACCAGATTTCGATACTCCTCATGTTATTCAAAGATTTGAGGGCGTCCCACCAAATGGCCCTATCGCCGAAACTGTAATAGAGAATAGCGCATAATCATGTTTGAAAAACTAGAAGAAACGTTCGACCTGATTCCAGCCACTAAACCTGAGGCTAAGCCACCTTTGGTCATTGAAAACGAAACACCAGAAGATCTCAAGGACAAGGAAGATCAAGAACTCGCTCGTCAGACGTTCAAAAAAATGATCCAAAAGTCCGAGAACATGCTTGATGCTTTGGTGCAGATTGCAGAAAGCACGGAACATCCAAGGGCATTTGAGGTGGCTGCTAACTTGGTGAAGACAATCACAGATGTTGCAAGCAAGCTAGACGAAGTTTCTTCAAGACGCACAAAGGCAAAAGAGAAGGGCTCCGAAAGCCTTTCTACAAATATCAACCACAATCACTTGTACGTGGGTTCCTCGGAGGAACTAATGAAATTGATTAGGAACAAAGGACAATCAAGCGAATAAGATGTCGGTTTCAGCGTTGATTGTCGCTTCTTCTTGAAGTATTGTTTTCACAAACATCTTCAAACCAGCGATATGCAAAAGGGCTTTCAAAGATTCTTCTTGCGCCTTCGCATCAGCTTTCGATTGAATCTCGTAAGAATATTCTTGATAATAATCCGAATCATGTAGCTTTGCATACCCCGTAGATGGGGTTGATTGGGGTTTCACCCAATACTTGACAGTGTTGGTAACGCCTTGAGTAAATACAATCTGTGTTCCGTTGGGCAATGTAACGGTCAAATCTGAACCATTGGTGAATTTGTCGTTCTGAATGATTGACAAGCTCTTGATTTTTCTGAACTCAGAATCAAATATAGGTTCAAGAATTGCGCCCGTGCCCGAAGAGCTTTCAACGATGATATCTACGTCATCGTGGCTGAATCCGAATCCTGAACGTTGAACGGCGATGCTTGTAATTGCACCAGAACCATCCACACCCGTAACCTTGGCTTTAAATCCTGTTCCGGAATATTGAGACGTTGAAGTGATTACATCATCAACCTCATATCCTGTTCCGCCGTCTGTAATAGTCAAACCCACGATTCGGCCGTAGTTGATTTTGTCCACTTTCAATATCACGCCGTTGGTATGAATGATTGATGAATCATACCAATCTTGAGTTGAGGTGAATGATGACACCTTGAATATAGGTACAACTGTTACTGAGATGTTTTCATGGACAATGACCTCACCCACTTCAAATTCGCCGTTAGCTTCCTCGAAGTAAATATCGTAGAGATCACCAACCTTAACAACGTTAGACACAATAGCCTTGTAGCCATTGTTCAATCCAGTGATTTCCGCATTGATGAGATCGAACGGATTACCGCTTGTCGCAGAGGCTTTGAAAAATGTTTCTTTGTTCCAAACCGCTTCAGATGGTTTGAAGAGTTGAATTCGAGGGAAATATACTGAGGCTTCTTCGTTAAATACGGCTTTGAAGAAAATTCTATAGGATTCTTCGGTTCCTCTCAATTGATAAAACTCCTTGAGGAACTTAGCGAAGTGTCTAAAATTGGTTTTCAATTCAATTGGGAAGTTCTTGGCGTATGATGCTCTGTATGAAGGCAACATCTCCTCGATTACCAAATCAACGTCATTTGCTAATTTCATCGCCTCCATTGCAAGATCTGGCCCTTCGGTTGCTGACCAGGTGTAATAAGCACGAAGGAAATTCACAAATTTAGGGTAGTTCTCGATTACAAATTTTGGGAGAGCGGAAACCATTTGGCTTCCAGCCCTCGCTACAACGTTGATATTAGCCATTATACTGACCTCAATTCGACTGACAATCTATCCTTGTTCAAGACGATTGCTGTTGCGAAACCTGCTAGAATATCATCATTTGCGGGCGTCACAAAAACTTCCAATACGTTTGTAGTTGTTTCTTGAATTTTAGTTGTATCTATAATAATCTTGCCTGTGTGATAATTGACTGTACCAATTGAGACTGTTCCTGCATAAAGGGTGCCATCACCATTGTTATCTTCGATTGGATAGAATTCAGTCGTACCAGTCAAACGAACCTTGTTTGTTCTTACGCTGCCAGGAACAATGGCGTTTTCGAAAGCAAAGTCTGTCTGATTCAATGAATTGACAAGAGACAATGAATACTCTGCTCTTACACCTACAATGGCTCTTGAATAGTTCTTGATCTCAGCCAAGAGGTTTGAATAATAGAAGTCACTATCAAAAATTCCGAAGGTATTGTCAAAATAGGTTTCAACAAGATCAGTTATTTGTTTTGAGAAATTACTCAAGCCATTTGTTGCGTTCTTTCTGACTGAAGCATGAATAGTCATGTTCAAATTGATGAACTTAGGATCAACGATTACAGGTGCAATGCCTGCAACAGACCTAGAACGAATCTTTCTTTCAAGATCGCGCTTGTTTGTAGATGTTAGTTTTGTTAGGCTTTTTGGAATGATTGAGATGAATACCTTACCAAATTGTGGAGGGTTCAGTTCTTCACCGCCCCATACTGCAACAGATTTGGCATAAGGGTAAATGTCATTCGTAACAGCGGCAAAATCTTCTTTGGTAATCGCTCTGTTCTGTGACTGATAGAAACGAGGTGCATTAAGCTTGATTGAAGATGTTGCTTCGGGTTCTGATCCGCCTGCTGATGCATTGATTGTCTCTACTGAAATGTCTGCGTTCTCATAACCCTCGAAGGTTCCAACTAGAGAGAATTGAGAGAAACCGTTTGCAGAACTTCCATTTGATTCTAAATATTCGCAATACACCACACCGTTCAATGTAGGCTTTTTGCCGAATACACCATCACCGAATTTCAATTCATAGAATCCGCCATCAGTTTCATAAACCCAAAACACGGTTGAATCTGAACCCACTTTATTGATGCCGTGGGCTTTTTCGTAGACAGTATATTCATTTGAACTAATGTTATCAAAAACACCCACCCTCAAAGTATTGGTGTCAATCTTCTTTGAAGGGATGATGTATCTACGCTCGTCTGAGGTAACGTCAAATGAATACGCTTTAATGATGCCTTCAAACACTCCAACCTCGTCATTACGAAACACACCCGATTCATCTAGGTGTAGGTTGTAGTCGTCAAGTGTTGTAAAGATGAATTGCTGAGATGAAGATTTGGCAATGAATTTTGTACCACGAGGCATTAACAATGAGGTAGATTGGTTACCTGGGTCATTAACTGTAATTGATAGCACTGCTCTTGATGCCGTAGTTGATCTTGGGGTGTAACCCAATAGCTTGGCTCTTGATACAACGTTAGAACGCAAAATGGCCGAATCAATTTCAGCCTCGTTTGCAAGCATGTTGGCTAGATAAGCCGTATGTTGAGAATTGTACGCCAATAGGTCAAGGATAATTGAAAGCCCAGAGCCTTCAAAATTGTAATCTGTAAATTCGTCCTGATTTCGTAGAAACGCCTTTAAATTCTCCTTAATGTCGGAGAATTCCATTGCCGTCAGATTAATTAGAGCCCTTTCTGCCATTTTCTTTATCTCGTTCTTTCAACGAAGATTGTAATATCCTCGAACCTATTTAAGTCAAGAATTTTGAAGTGAATTGTCACTTCCAGTGCATTCTGGTCCTCTTTTTGGAATATAACAATTTTCTGAACCTGAATTCGAGGTTCATAGAGATCAACCATCTCTTTTATTTTTGTCTTGAGAAACTCTGTTGTAATTGGTGTAAAGTTCTCAAACAAAGAACCGTTCAACAATGTTCCCTTTTCTGGATTGAAAGGGACGTCATAAAGATTGGTCATAACAAGGTTTCGCAGAGATTTCTTAATTGCTTCAACATCTGTAGCCGAGACAACATCTCCAGTAAGCGGATGTTTTTCAAACGCCAGATTGATATCTCGGTAAACATATTTCTTTGCCATTTTATTGAATCTCTACGAAACCTCTCCAGCTATTTATAGATCTTCCGTAACCATAATAAGTTTCTTGACGAACTCTGATCTGACAATATCGCAAGGCATGAATCGAACAAGATCGAACCAATCAGGCATACGTTCTGCAACCTTCATCATCCATTCAAAACAAGATTCTTCTTTCTTCTTGTTCAGATCAGATTGTTTTGTGTCACCGCACAAAATTACTTGGGTATTTTCACCTACACGGGTTAGTAAAGAATAGATTTCATGGGGAGTTAGGTTCTGAAATTCGTCCACTATTATAACTGCATCATCAAGAGTGACGCCTCGGACATAGCTTGTGGTCATGAATTGAATTGCTCCCTTCTTTGTCAAGATTTCCCAAGCTGCTCCGTTCTGACAAAGTTCATTGATGATATTGACATAGGGAATCTGATATATGGCTGATTTTTCTTCAAGGGTACCTGGTAGAAAACCTTGGTCTCGAGTTGGGACTGCGCTTCTAACAATGATTATTTTTTGTTTCTCCTTATCATGCAAATCTTTTAGTGCCAAGTAACATGCAATGAATGATTTACCCGAACCAGCCGAACCATATGCTACAACGTTTTGCCCTTGCAAATATCCTGCCATCATCATTCGCTGGGCTTCTGTTTTTGGCTTAATTTCTGCAAGAGAAAATTCTTCGCGCTTTACCATTCCCGTTCTTTTCCCTTTAGTTGGCTGCTTGGTTGTTCTGCGCATCTAAACTCCTTGTTTGTTAAGAAAAGAAAAGGGATCGGAGAAATCCGATCCCTTTGATTCGCATATCATGTAAATATGCTTCATTTATTGTTTTTCGCAAATCTGTTTTAGACGCAAAGCGTACTCTTGTGCAACTCTTAATTGTTCCACTACTTTGTCGGCGTCTGAGGCGAGTTGGAGAAGAAATTCACTAGCCTCTCTAGAAAGTTCTCCGCCACTGGAGGCTCCGTTACTGCCAGTGGTGGTTGAGGAATCACCACCACTGGAGGCGTTGGGCAATTGCATGGAGGGTTGGGTTTGGGTTCCGGGGTCCCGCAACCTCCAACCATTAGAGACAAGATCATTATACTTAGTAAGCGCTTGATCTGCACGTTTGTTCGCATTAGCATATTTTCTCTCCAATTCTGAATTGAGATTGGACAATTGTGTTTGGCGTTCAAGAGCCTTTTTGTTCAGCTCTTCCACCCTTGCATTGTATTCATCCTGGCGTTTCTTCAACTCAGCAATATACTCATCCCGAACCTTTTGCTCTTTGATTGCATATTGCCCGTCTTTATATTGGGCGGTGAAATAAACAGAAGCGCCCACGGATGAAACAAATGCGGCGATAATCAAATAAAGTTTACGATTTGAGATCATAGCACCGCCTTGAAATAGGGATCAACATATGGTTTGTACTTGAATCGTCTGACGTTCAAAATATTCACTGGATACTTTCGATTTATCTCGAAGAAACTTTTACCATAACCAGTTACAGCAGTTTTCTTTTTCAATGAAGTATGTTCAACGTGCCCAAACCACAAATTGGGATTGCATCCTTTTGTGTTTCTGCAGATACGTTGATCTGATTGAATCCCACCTATGCCGCCATTGTATGCTGCAAGAGCAAAGGCATATCGGTCGATTTCCTTTTCAGCACTTCTGAAAACCTTGAAGTTTCGTTTCAACATTGCTACAATAGCAATCATTTGATATTCGGCATTGAAACGATCATCCCATTTCCAATCTTTCAAACGACTATCCAATGTTTTGACTTCTTCAAATGCATTGAAACGTTTTGTGACTGTTAATTGACCCAGACCAAATCCATATTCCCTGCTAGTCTCTAGTTTTGCGAATCTAGACCAGCATTTGGGATGGGTCAATGAAATGCACGTCTCTTGCTCAATTAAGCCCGGAATAACACTCGGAATAGAAATGTCATTCCAACTTGTTTGCATCACTTTAACTAATGCGTCCTTATGATATAAGAAGTTCTTTGGAACCTCATCTGCTAACACGTTGATACTCATCACAAGTCCAATTAGGAAAAGTGATAGTTTAGTCATGTTAGCAACATTACATTTACAACAATAAAGGTTGAAAGGACAATACAAACGCCTAGAAAAACGATTGCAGAAGCCAGTGGATGATTTAGCGCTTCTCGAGAAAACTCTTTCAAATCAATACTAGGGAAAAAAATGCGACGAATGATATGGCTAATTCCTGCAACAGACAAAACAATAGATGTGCTTGTCAATACAGATGTTAGAAATGCATATTGTCCCGCGAATGGGAAAACGCTATCAATTGATGATAGAACGAATACCACAAGGAACAAAAAGAATAGGCGTTGAAGATCAACCCAAATTCTCTTCATAAAATCTTGAAAAGTCTCAACCATAACTAACTCCTTTTAAACAGTTGATTGCATATTGGGATAGTGTTTTCTAATCTGATCAAGTCTATTTTTCAAATCCGTTGGAACTTTGGCGGCGTGATTAAAGCCGTTATATGACATTGCAACTGCACTCATAATCGACTTGAATGTTGAGGTTGATTTGCAATGGGGGCACTTGTCAATAAACTCTTTAGGCTTTTCAGACATTTTGAAAAACCTATCTACCACACCTTCACATTCACTACACTGAAATTCGTAAATTGGCATTGTCTAATTCCTCATGTCAATAGCGGATGATAATTCAAATCCAATAATCTCTGAATTGTTCCGTCTTGGTTTCTAACTAGTGGCACGGGGGTTCTAGTTCTTCCAGAATCCGAACCTTGAGACGTTGAAATATTACTTTGATTATTTATTGCAATTGGCACAATTGTAGGATTTGCTTTCATGTCTTGTTTCTCGGCATTAGTTTGTTCAATCTGCTGAGTCAAAAACTGAAGGTTATTTGTCTTTGTCTGGCCTGGTTGAATTGTGCCGATGTTAGGTTTTACCGTATTAGAAACATTAACCCGAGGTATCTTTGTTTCTAACGGCGAATTTGAAGGAGCAACTGCATTGATAACGTCACCCACAACCTCGCCGCCCTTTTCACCTAGGAAGTATCCACCAATACCACCAATCACACCGCCGATTGCAGCTCCAATAGGACCGCCTATTGCGCCTACCATTGCACCAGCCTTGGCTCCAGCTAGGGCACCTGCCGTTTTGCCACCTATCTTGGAATACTCTATTGTCTTCTGTTCAGATGAAAGTTTCTCGTCTTTGCTTACGTTGTAGGCTTCATATGCGCCAATGCCTAATGTCAAAGGGGCACCCAATGCCTTAGCTCCAATGTTCTTGGCACCTTGTAGGAAACCACCTTTTACAGCCGCGGGCGCAACTGCTCCGCCCACCTTGGTGGCGTTTGTTGCAGCTAGTGCAGGCAATGTTGATGAAACTGCTGGGGCCGCACTAGCTGCGGCGCTTCCTGCACCCACAAGACCAAGGGCTTTCAAAGGGGCA
>OGCI01000054.1_pt1 | contig 131383 bp, 129 predicted proteins | sample 1570021 | NCBI WGS metagenome assembly OGCI01 (sample SAMN06264664, study PRJEB24512) | hot springs metagenome | isolation source: Hot spring water | place: South Africa: Tshipise | collected 2015-06-21 | reverse complement strand
CCCCTCCCCTCGAGGGAGGGGAAACTATTAATGCGCCCATGTCGAGCGGTCGGGAAGACGTCCTCGACCCTCGAGGGCGGGGAAACTAAGGATAGGTGCCGTTCAGGTCGGGGGATGAGGAAGGAAAGAGGAAGGAGCCTGTCCTCTTTTTACAGAGGCTTTTGCATGGATTGAAAAACCCTCTCCCTTGAGGGGAGAGGGGAGGGTGAGGGTGAGGATGAGGGTGTTCGATGAATGATCTCGAATTACCGTTCCTCTTTGTACACATACGTGTTAACGACAGGAATATGCGCACATACACTATCCGTAAAAGAATCGAAATTCAGTGAAACGGCAAGAACTTCCGATGGCCTGGCTTGGGTTCTCGACGCGGAATTGTCAGAAAAAGAGACGGGATGAAAACTGTCAATTGTCTGACTTTCATAGCCATTGTTTTTATTGTCGTCTCCCAGCGGCTTACTCTGCCGGAGAGAACCCGTGCACTGCATGCCACGCGGATGTGGAATAACCCGCGAAAAGTACGCATCGCGCGGTAAAGATGGGGTGTCCGACCTGCCATAAGGCGGTCGAGGGCAAGAAGCATCCGGAAGAGAAGAAGAGCGTTGTCCTCGCGCAGAAAATTCCGGCGCTCTGCTACGGTTGCCACGAGGAATCGATATTCAAGGGCACGTCCGGCCATAGCTCCTATGCATGTGCACCGCGTGCCACAGTCCCCATGGGTCTGATACAGAAAAGCTTCTGAAGAGCGAGCAACCGGGCCTCTACTATGAGTGCCATGATCGGGCGATCTTCACGAAGAAGTATCCGCACAAGATCATCGATGTGGGCGGATGTTCCTCATGCCACGCGCCGCACGTTTCGAAGCATCCTTTTCTCCTTTTGAATGAAATACAGGAATTGTGCCTGGGTTGCCACAGGCCCACGTTGAAATTGCCCCGGGTGATGGCGCTCCCCGGGAAGAAGCGGCATCCGGTCGGCGGTATCATCGACCCGAGCACGGAGAAGATGATAAAAATGCCGGACCCGGCCAATCCGAAAAGAACGGTGGAAGTGCCCGACCCTGCTGTCCCCGGGGAGCCGATGACCTGCGGGAGTTGCCACGACCCGCACAGTTCGGACTTCAAAGGGCTCCTCACTCAGGCGAGGATATGCACGAAGTGCCACAAGTATTAGCCCGTAGCGAGGAGCCGGTAGCGTGTAGGGCAAAAAGACAGCGAGGAGCGTGGAGCCTGGAGCGTGTTAAGTTGCTCGGTACAATCATAAGAAAAATGGAGATCGTTTAAAATGACAGGATGCCAGCTGCTTCTTCGTGTGCTACAGGCGATACGCTATCCGCGACAGGCTACACGCTGTTTGCTGCCCGCTACCCGCTATACGCTATGCGCTGCTTTATTTCTTCTTATTATGGCCTGTTCTCCCAAGCTTCCGGTCCCGGACAGACCCGCCGGAGAATATATCTGGCCTCCGCCCCCGGAAACCCCGAGGATCAAGTGGCTCACGCAGTGGTCTCACTCTCAGGATTTCAAGAAGATCAAAACGATCGATGTCATGATCAGAGAGGCGAAACTCGACATACTTTTCAGGCCCAACGGGGTAGTGGCCGACGAAGCCGGCAACGTCTATGTGGCCGATTCGCAGTTGCACAAAGTCTTCGTCTTTGACGTCGAAAAACAGACTCTCCGGTTTCTCGGCGAAAAGACACTGGACATACCCGTCGGCCTCGCGATGGACAACAAAAGAGGGATTCTCTTCGTCTCGGATTCCAGCCGGGATAAGGTGTACTGCCTCGACAAGAACACGGGGCGCGTCGTCATGTCCCTGATGCCAACGGGAAAATTCGACAACCCTTCGGGTCTCGTCTACGACGACGAGAGGGAGAGGCTTTATGCGTCGAATACCAGGAATCACATCGTCAGGGTGTTCGACCGGAACGGACAGCCCCTTTTCACGATAGGCAAAAAGGGGACCGATGACGGCGAATTCAACGCTCCGACGTATCTGGCGCTCGATCGGAGCGGGAACCTTTACGTCGTGGATACGTTCAATTGCAGAGTTCAGGTATTCGCCCCGGATGGGACGTTCGTACGGAAGTTCGGGAGGATCGGCGACACCCCGGGGAGCTTGGCAAGGCCTGCGGGCATCGGGGTTGATTCGGACGGCAATGTGTACGTGGCCGACACCGCGTTCGACAACTTTCAGATTTTCAACGATAAAGGCAGGCTTCTCCTCTGGGTCGGCAAAGCGGGGACCGGTGCGGGGGAGTTTTCGGCCCCGACAGGGATGTACATCGACAGGAAAGACAGAATTTACGTGACGGATACCTTCAACAGAAGGGTGCAGGTTTTCCAGTATTTAAGGGAAACTAAATCGTGAGGACGGGCATGGTCCGGCCATGTATGGACGCTATCTCTGTTCCGTTCCGCTCGACGCGTGTCTTCCCCCATGCGGGCGTAACAGTGACCGTCACGCGCAGCGCGAGAAGGAATTGAGACCGTGCGCCCCACGGGCAAAGCATCCGTTCTCATTTTCCTTCTTTTTTTTTGGCGCCTTCCTTTCCGAAAGTAGCTGAGGCTGCCGACATGACATCGTCGCCTTACGCGGCGGCCAAGAGATTCCGCTTCACGGGGCTTGCGGAGTTTACCTATCGCGATTACAGCACGTCATGGTCCTACCGGGGGAAGGAATGGAAAAACGACTGGGCGAGCTTCGAGCAGCGGTACAGGATCGGTTTGCAGGGGTACGTCTATCATCCGAAGTTCATAAGTTTTCTGACGAGCGTCACGTACAGGAAAGACGACGCCGACACCGACGCCGGGGGGAGCTTTGACGCGAAGGACGTAAGTTACGACTTCTCCGCTTCCTTTCTCGCGACGACCCCCGTCTCCATGGATATCCATCTGTCGAAAACGGATGCGACTATAGAAGGAATAGGGACCGCTCCCTACGAAGTGACCTCGAATTATTATGCCGCGGCGCTGAATGTAACCTTGCGGAAATATCCGTCGGTGCGGCTCGAGTATAGCCATTGGGATTATACCGTGGACAGACTCAAAGGGTACCGGGTCATGGATGACTGGTATTGGTACGGCGAAGGCGGCGGTCTCGTCGTGGAAAAAAAACGGGTCAAAGAGAAGACGGATATCGATAAGTTCAGTCTCCACGTGAAGGGACAGCTCAAGAGCATTCACACGAGCTATCACATAACCGGCCATTTGATCGAGTACGCGAGTCCTTTTCGGAGCTACAGCGGGACGGATGTGACCGTGAATACGTACACCTCGTTAAAGAAGCAGAATACGATTTCCACGTATTTCCGCTACTACGACATCGACATCCTGAAACTGACGCGGTTCGCCGCGAACGCCGATCTCGCCCCCATAGGGCGCCTTCGGCACAGCTACGGCTATGAGTATTTCATGTCTGAAAACGAGAGGACACGGAAAGTCTCCGGTTTCGTGTTTCCTGAAACGCGGAGGACCGATTCGCACACGGTGAGTACCCACGTGCTCTACCGTCTTTCCAAACTCGTTTTCGGTACCGGTCGGCTCCGCTACAGAACAGGGACGTGGGACGAACGGAATGTCAACTCTTACGAGGTCAATGCGGCGTTCTATTACGGGCGGTACATACGAAACTATGACTTCACGTCCTATTACAAGTTCAATGCGGGGAAGGAGAACCGGGAGGGACGATACGAGTATTTGGAAAACGCGATCGGCGCCGGTGTGTCGACGCGGAAGTTCGCGTGGGGAAGGATCTACGCGCAATACGACCTGTCCTTCAGGAACTATCGCTACGCGTACACGAAAAGGGTGTATCGCTACTGGGATGAATTCTCGGAGTATGACGACGAGTGGTACGGCTATGAATATGACGACGAGGGCGCTGTCCCGTGACGACCTATCGGGTATCGACCAAGTCCGATTCGATAGAGCACAAACTGAGAACCGGTATCAACGGGAAGGGTCCGGGAAGATCGTATTGGAATGCGGAGACCGAGGTCAGGTTTCTCGACACAGAGACCGATGATCGCACGGCGATTTTTTGGTTCGGGGAAACCCAATGGGCTCGGCGGCTGAGACATTACACCGTGAGCGGCGATATCGGCTATCCCATCGGCCGAAAAATGCTCGCCACGGTGCGAGCGAGTTATACGACGGGAACGACTAACGGAGAGAACGTTGAGAAGTATTTCTATGAAGCACGTGTCAATTATCGCCTCCTCAAAAACCTGAATCTCCTCGCGTGGTGGCGGATGGAGTGGAGAAATGAGGGGTGGTGGGCTGGAACGCCTGTTGCCGATCCCATGAGAAGGGAATTCGGCTGGAGGACGAGGGAATACCGGATCGAAGTCAACTATGTCGTTTTCAAGACGACGTGCGCGCTGGAATACAACGCGTACCGGTCGGTGCTTGGTCCGTACACGACAGAATATAACCGTCTTTACCTGAAGCTCAGTAGAAAATTGTGAGTATGTCGCAAACGCCTATGGGTCGGTTCGTGCGGTGGGTCATCTTTTGCGGGATCAGTATCGCGCTGAGCGCGTGCGCGACATCGGGCCTTGAAAGAGCGCAGCGGGACGCGAACGGTTTCGATGCGAGGCTCGTGTGGCCGCCTCCCCCCCAGACGGCGCGCGTTCACTTCGAGCGGAGCATCTCCGGGCCGTCGGATATTGGCACGCGGAAGTCATGGTTAAAGAGGGCCATCGATTCTCTCCTCGGGAAAGAGGAAGCCGCTGAACGGCTCCTGAGACCTTACGGCGTTTTTGCCGATTCCGGAAAGATATACGTCACGGACACCGGTTCCCGCGTTCTCCATATCTTCGACACCAAGGAGAAAAAGTATTTCGCGATCCGCAAAGTCGGGCGAACGGAGCTTGTGTCGCCGATTGGCGTCGTTGCCGATAGCGCGGGACGTATCTATCTTTCCGATTCGCTCTTGAAGAAGATCTTTGTTCTCGACGGCGGGGGGCGATACCTGATGGAGATCGGAACAGGCGATATGTTGGCGAGGCCCTCGGGCATCTGCGCCGATGGGGAAAGGCTCTACGTGGTCGATACGCACGGCCACAAGATCGTCGTCTTTTCCGAGAAAGACGGGTCTCTTCTCTACACATTCGGCGGGAACGGCAGCGGTGAGGGAGAGCTGAACTATCCGACGAATATCTTCATCGACCGTCAGGGGCTTCTGTACGTCACGGATTCCATGAACTTTCGCGTGCAGATTTTTGACAGAACCGGGCGATTCATCTCGATGTTCGGAAAGCACGGCGACGGGTCAGGCGACTTCTCGAAGCCGAGGGGTATTGCCGTGGATTCGGACGGGCACATTTACGTGGCTGACGCCCTGTTCGACGCCGTCCAGATATTCGACAGGGAGGGACGACTTCTGCTCGCGTTCGGGAGCACGGGGAAGGGAGACGGCGAGATGATCCTTCCGGCAGGGGTATTCATAGACGCGGATGATAGAATATACGTGGCGGATTCATATAATATGAGGGTTCAGATATTTCGTTATTTAAAGGGAGAGGTCGAGTGTCCAGGGGTCCAAGGGGTCAAGTGAAGAACAAGAAGAGGCAGGGATCGAGGGTTCGAGGAGCCGAGTGAAGATGAGAGCATCGATCAGCCGACCGAAGAAGATTTTTTGGGGGGAAGCGTGAGACAGAGGCCGGCACTTGCGCGCATTGTCGTGCGACTGGTGTTATGCGCGCAGATGCTTCTTCCCCTGACATCCGTCGCGGGAATCAAGGAAACGAAGCATAACCTCTCCGTTACCGGTCCCGGGGAAGTGAGGGCGGTGAGCGAGACGCAGATCTGCATCTTCTGCCACACCCCTCACAATGCGTCGCCGGCGCAACCACTATGGAACCACGAACTCAGCGCGGTCGTGAATTACGTGAATTACGCGAGTTCCACATTGCGGTCGTACGCGTCGGAAGCCGAGGCGCCCCCTATCGACGGTCATTCGAAGCTCTGCTTGAGCTGCCACGATGGCACGGTCGCTATCGGGTCCGTCGTAAGCGAGTGGTCCGAAATCGAGATGGTTACGGTTCCGGGCGTGATCGATGCTTCCAGAAAGCTCGTCGGCGGGGCGGGATACCTCGGCACCGATCTTTCCGGAGGACACCCGATATCTATCGTGTTTGACGAGTCATTGGTTCTGAGGAGAAACTCTTCGGAACCGCCTCTCAGCAAGTTGAGGTGGCCCATCGTCGATCCCGATATCAAGCTGTACCCCGCGCAGAATGGGAGAGGAGTGCAATGCACCTCCTGTCACAATCCGCACGAGAACAAGGCTGCCGGCGGCTGGCCGCCATTCTGGAAGAAGACGACGCACGACGAAGTGTGCCTGGTTTGCCATGAGCCGATTCCCCCTGCGGATGCGGAATGGTAAATATGAAGAGTAAGGGTTCAAGAGCTACGTGAAGACAGCGAGACCCTTCGACAGGCTCAGGGTGGCAGGGAAAAGGGATCAAGGGAGAGAAGGGGTAGGCGCGGCTTTCACGACGTGCCAATCTCCGGTGTCACCCCGAGGCCCTGAAAGGTGCGGCTCAATCTCGCCTCCTGTCATTGCGAGTCCCGAAAGAATTCGGGACGTGGCAATCTCATCCGATTCCGGCAGGCTGAGATTTCCTCGCCGCTGCGCTTCCGGTAATGGCAATCCCATTATTTAACGTGGTCGTTAACAGTTATTATCATCGGTATCGTCATTCTCACATCTTCCATTCTGTTCGCATCAAACGGAGAAGAGAGGCCGCATGGCGATACGACGAAACTTCTGAAGGGATGCGGGAGCTGCCACAAGGGTCACGGCGTCTACAATACTCCCATGCTTTCGGAGAGGAAAGAATTGTTCTGTTTCCGGTGTCACGGTCACAGCGTTTACGTCGACAAGACGAAGAGCGAGGGAGATCTGTCGGGAGAAGCAGTTCTCGTGAATATCCAGAGGGAATTCGAGAAACCGTATCGCCACCCGATCGAGAGGTCCGTGCTCCATCGCTACGGCGAGATGCTGCCTGAAATCGATGCTTCCAAGCCGCGGCATGCCGCCTGCGGCGACTGCCATCACCATCATCTCGTGACAAAGGAGAACACGATGTCGGGTCTTGTGGGGACGAGTAAAGAGGGAGCGCGCGTGCGGATCACGGCCGAATACGAACTCTGTTTCAATTGCCATTCATACAGCGCGAACCTGCCCGCGGATCAGACGAATAAAGCGGAAGTATTCAACGCGTCCAATCCCTCGTTCCATCCGATAACCGCCCCCGGGAGAAATCCGAACGTGCCGAGCCTCATCCCCCCTCTGAGCCCCTCCAGCCTCATCAGGTGCACGAATTGCCACGGAAACGACGACCGTGCCGGACCGAGGGGCCCCCATGGTTCATCTTATCGGTACCTGTTGTCGAGGAATTACACGACAATCAATGGCGTTGAGGGGCCTTTTCAGTACGAGCTTTGCTACGAATGCCACAATCGACAAAGTATTCTCCGTAACGACAGTTTCCCGTATCACGCGTTACACGTTTCGCTGAAGGGCTTCTCATGCAGGGCATGCCATAATCCTCACGGGAGCACGCAGAATGCCCACCTTATCGACTTCGATCGCGCCTTCGTCACCCCGTCGGGCAGTGGCGGCTTCGGTTACACCGATCTCGGACCCATGAGTGGCCAATGCGCCCTCACGTGCCACGGCAAAGACCATGACCCCGCAGTCTATCCGCACTGAATGAAGGGGCACTGTTTTTATTTTCTATAAGATATGCGATGCCAAGAAGATCGGGCGCGGGAGGAGATCGGCACAATCTTATGGAAATCGAAGCTCTGCAGTGAGCTCGGATGAAATTCAACCATTAAAAAAGGGGAAGTTAAAAAAGGGGAAGGCCGGTTACGCGGAAGGAGGGTCACGAGAGAAGCGTAACCCGTCTTTTAACCCACCTCGAAGATGAACTCTATCTCGACCGGCGCATCGAGGGGCAGGGCGCTGACGCCGATCGCGGCTCGTGCGTGTTTTCCCGCTTCGCCGAAGATTTCGTGGAGCAAATCGGATGCGGCGTTGAGGACTTTCGGCTGGTCCGTGAAATCGGGCGAAGACGCCACGTAGCCGGTGATTTTGACGCACCGTGCGACCGCATTGAGAGAGCCGGCATGAGATCGCACGACCGAGAGGGCGTTGATGACGGCCCTTCTCGCGTCTTCCCTCGCCTCGTCAACGGTCAGATGTTCACCGACTCTCCCGGTCCTGAGAAGTCTGCCTTCCACAAGGGGCAGCATCCCGCTCACGAACAAGAGATTCCCGGTCTTGACAACGGGAACGTACGATCCTAATGGCGGGGGCGCTTCAGGCAGTTCAATACCGAATTCTTTCAGTTTATGCTCGGGAGACGTACTATTCACGTTTATCCTCCCCATCCCCCCTCTCAAGAGAGAGGACATGACTCACATTTTTTGCCGGTTATCCCAGTTTGATTCCCTCTCCCCTTGTGGGAGAGGGGTGGGGTGAGGGGTGTTTTGAGATGATTCTTTCGACATTGTCGCTTTCATCGCCTCCCTCACTGTTTCAGACGCGTCGCTGACGGTACCCGTCGAACCAAAGCATGACGAAAAATACAGTTTTGGAGAGGATCAATTTACATCCCCAATTCTTCAGGTGTGCCGATCCTGCCGAGCACCGCTGACGCCGCCGCCACGGCGGGATTCGACAAGTACACCTCGCTCTCTGGATGCCCCATCCTCCCCACGAAATTCCTGTTCGTCGTCGCGATCGCGCGTTCGCCCTTCGCGAGGATCCCCATGTGACCACCCAGACAAGGACCGCACGTGGGGGTCGAAACGACCGCTTCTGCCTCGATGAAGATATCGAGGAGCTTTTCTCGCATCGCCTGCCGGTAAATCTTCTGGGTTGCGGGAATGACGATCATCCGGACGTTCGGGTTCACTTTTCTGCCCCGCACTACCTGCGCGGCTTCGCGCAAATCTTCGAGACGGCCGTTCGTGCAGGAGCCGATGACGACCTGGTCGATCGCGACCTCGAAGAGTTCTGCGGCGGGACGCGTGTTCGACGGCAGGTGCGGGCACGCGACGGTCGGCGGGATTTTCGAGCAGTCGTATTCCCGAATGTCGCAGTAGGAGGCTTTCTTGTCGGAGCGGTAAAAGGTCGGCGCGCGCTTTGCCCGCTGACGCACGTACGCCTTTGTGACGCGATCCGGCACGATGATGCCGCTCTTCGCGCCAGCCTCGATCGCCATGTTGCACATCGTGAGCCTTCCGTGCATGGGGAGGGTGCGGATCGTCTCGCCTTCGAATTCCATCGCCCGGTAGAGCGCGCCGTCGACGCCGATGTCACCGATCGTGTGGAGAATCAGATCCTTGCCCCCCACCCACTTGTTCAGGCGACCGTAGTAAATGAATTTCATCGACTCCGGCACCTTGAACCAGCACTCGCCGGTCGCCATCGCCGCCGCGACGTCTGTCGAACCGACGCCGGTCGAGAAAGCGCCGAGTGCGCCGTACGTGCAGGTGTGGCTGTCGGCCCCGATGACGAGGTCGCCCGGCACGACGAGACCTTCTTCCGGCAGAAGGGCGTGTTCTATGCCCATTCGCCCGACCTCGAAGTACAGCCCGAGCCGGTATTCGCGCGAAAAGTCCCGGAGTATGCGGCACTGCTCGGCTGCCTTGATGTCTTTCTGGGGCGCGAAGTGATCTGGTACGAGCACGATCCTGTTTCGGTCGAACACGTCTCGTGCGCCGATCTTTCTGAATTCCGAGATCGCGATCGGTGCCGTAATGTCGTTTGCGAGCACGAGATCGACCTTCGCATTGATGAGGTCTCCCGGCGAGACCGATTTCTTTCCTGCATGGGCTGCGAGAATTTTTTCGGTGATCGTCATGAATAGCCTCCGCGGTGATATCGACTAATATACCATATGCGGAAGCGTGGCCCGCGGGGACACCGGCTTGCTTTTTTGTGGTAGAATATATTCTCTTTGGGTGCGACGGAAGACCATGGGCAGGGAAATTAAGAAGATACTCATCGCGAACCGCGGGGTGACGGCGGTTCGGATCATGCACACGTGCAGGGATAGAAAGATCCCGACGACGGCGGTTTACAGCACGCCCGACCGCCTCGCGCACCACGTCTTCATGGCCGATTCGGCGGTGCACATCGGTGAAGCCCCTCCCATCGAGTCGTACCTCAACATGGAGAAGATGATCGCCGCGGCGCTGCAGAGCGGGTCGGACGCGATTCATCCGGGGTGGGGATTCCTCGCGGAAAACGCGAAATTCGCCCAGATGGTCCTCGATGCCGGTTTGCAGTGGATCGGACCTCCGCCGAAGGTGATCGCGGCGCTCGGTGACAAGATTCAGGCGAAGAACCTCGCGCAGAAGGCGAATGTGCCGACCGTGCCGGGCATCACGGACGTGGCGAACGTCGAACAGATCAGGAAGTGGATGAAGCAGGACAAGGTGCACTTCCCGATCATGGTCAAGGCGGTCGCGGGCGGCGGCGGCAAGGGGATGGTCAAGGTGGAGCAGAAAGAACAGCTCGCGCAGGCATTCTCCCAGGCGCGCTCGGAGGCGATGAAGGCGTTCGGCGACGACCGCGTGATGGTCGAGAAGTACATCGAGCGCGGCAGGCACATAGAGGTGCAGGTGGTCGGAGACGAGGACGGCAATATCGTCCACCTCTACGAGCGCGAGTGTACCATTCAGAGGAGAAACCAGAAGATCATCGAAGAGGCGCCCTCGCCCTCGATCGACGACGACCTGAGGCGGGAAATATGCTTCACGGCGACGCGTCTCATGCGCGAGATCGGTTACACGTCGGCGGGCACTGTGGAGTTCATCTTCGATTCATCGACGAGAAAGTACTACTTCCTCGAGGTGAACACGCGCCTTCAGGTGGAGCATGGCATCACGGAGCTGATCACCGGTCTCGATATCGTGGGCATCATGATCGATGTCGCGATGGGAAAGAAACTGCCGTTCAAGCAGTCCGACATTCACCCAAACCGGTGGGCGCTGGAAGCACGGCTCAACGCGGAGGACCCGAGGACGTTTAGTCCCTCGTTCGGGACGATCACGCGGCTTCAAGTCCCCCATGGGCCCGGCGTCCGTATTGCGTCTGGCGTCTATGAAGGTGCCGACATCCCTCCGTATTACGATTCGCTCTTCATGCTCATCATCACCGCGGGAGCTGATCGTGCCGACGCCATACGGGTCATGGATAGGGTGTTGAGCCGCAATCTCCGTGTGGAGGGTGTGAAAACGCTCGCCCCGCTGCTCCTGAGCATTATCCGGCACCCCGCATTCAAGGCTGGTGAGTTTTCGACGCGGTTCATCGAAGAGAATATGGATACCCTGATCTCAATGTTCAAGGAGAAGAACAGCGAGGACGAGGTGCTGAAGATCGCACGGTATGTTGCGGAGATATCGGCGCTCGGACCACAGCCGTGGATGTAGAGGAGGTATGGTGCGGACGAGGGAAAGCTCTATCTTTGTGAAACCGGGCATGTCGCCGCGGGAGATTGTGGACGCCGTCCGGTCTCTCGACGGGGTCTGTTTTACTTCGGTGGGGATGCGCGACGCGGGGCAATCGGATTTCAAGAATCGGCACCGGATCTACGACCTCGCGACGCTCGCGCCCTTCTACAACAGGATGGGATTGTTCAGCGCGGAGTGCCACGGAGGCGCGCGGTGGCACGTGGGCGTCATGAACAGGAGGGAAAGTCCTTTCGAAGAGATCGAGATCCTCAGGCGGCTGATGCCGAATGTCCTGCTCCAGACACTCATCCGAGAGACGAACATGTGGGGATACCGCCCGTACCCCCGCAATGTGATCGAGTACGTCGTGTCGCAGGTCGACATCGACGTATGGAGATGCTTCTCATTCCTCAACGATGTGAGGAATATGAGGACGGTCGCGGAAGTCATTCTGAAGAGAGGGCGGTTGTTCGAACCGGCCATATCGTTCACGATGGCGGATTGGGCGACCAACGACTATTATCTCGGCGTCGTGAAAGATATCGTCGATCTGTGCGGCGGCACCGATGAGATCATCTTCTGCGTGAAGGATATGGCGGGGGTCGGGAGTATCACGCGCGTCAGCAGCCTGATCGACGCGATCAAACAGAAGTACCCGGATCTCGTCGTGCACTACCACCGTCATATCACGGATGGGCTTGCAATGCCGGCCCTCCTCGCCGCCGCGAAAGCGGGTGCAAAGATATTCGACGTCCAGGAGGATTCCCTGGTCCGTTTTTACGGTCACTCTCCTATCCTCGGCGCCCACGCCTATTTCGAGGAGTCCGGGATTCCGGTGAACCTCGACAGGAGCGAGGCCGAGGCCGCCGTGCAGAAGGTGCGCGAATGGATCAATTTCTACGACTGGGCGGAATCTCCTTTCAAAGGGCTGGATCACACCGTCATCGTCCATAAGATGCCGGGCGGTGCGTTCCCGAGTTCTTTCGAACAGGCGGAAAAAGGCGGATTCCTCCATTTCATGCCGGCCATACTCAAGGTGATGTCGCTCTATAACAGGATTATCCACTACTTCGACGTCACGCCGGGGTCTCAGATTACGTGGGTGACGTGCAGCGGCATCGTGAACAAATACGCGAAGGCGAAGGGGGAAGCTGGCGTCAGGCATTTGATCGATCTCCTCACGAAGTTCGTGGACGAAAAAAATGTCGATTTCGATGCGATGAGTGACGAGGAGAAAGAAGAGCTGCTCACGCTCTTCAGGAACGCGCCGGGTGACTTCAGAAACCTCCTCCTCGGGCACTACGGAAAGTTGCCGATGGGCTGGCCTCCGGACTGGGTGTATCAGAGCACGTTCGGAGAGGAATGGGAGAAGAAGATTCGCGAGCGCACGGAACTTTCTCCTCTCGATTCGATCGAGGACGACGACCTCGACAAACTGAGACGGGAGCTCGTTAACCACCTCGGGAGGAACCCGACCGAGGAGGAATTCATTCTCTATCTCATGCACCCGAAGGATGCGATCGAAATGATCGAGTTTCGGGAGAAGTACGGCGAGGCGCCGCTCGTGCTCCCGACGGACGTGTGGAGGAAGGGGTTGCGGAAACCGGGTGACAAGGTGGATTTCGAGCTCTGGGGGAAACCGTACAGCATCGAACTCGTTTCGATCGGCGCAGAGCACGAGGGCCTGGTGCACGTCGTCATGCGCGTGAACAACAAGACGCGTGTCTATACGGTGGAAACGCCGAGGGCGAAGAAAGCCGAGATCCGCATGGCGAAGACGATGAACGAGATCGGTGCGCCCATTAACGGCAATATTTGGCGAATCGGCAATCCCGAGAGAGGGAGCCTCAAGGTCGGCGATATCGTCCATAAAGACGAGGAGATCGCGAATCTCGAGGCGATGAAGATGGAAAACGCCATCGTCGCTCCATTCGATGCGCAGATCGTCGAAATTTGCGTCAAACTGAATAGTTTCGTCGTCGAAGGCCAGCTCCTTTTCGTCCTCGAGAAGATGTAACCCGCCCGCGCGGCGTGCCGTGTCTCCTTTCCTTTTGCGGAATCGATCTCGAATGCTATCGTGCGTCGCGGGGAATCGCCGTTGTCCCGGTACTGTGATGCGCGGCGCGCCGGCCGATCGCTGCCGCTTTCTCTTCGCATGAACTGGCATCAGAAAGATATAGACTCGGTATGCCGCGAGTTGCGGTCCTCGCCGCAGGGGATCACCGAAGGCGAAGCTCGCTCCCGCCTCTCCTGTTTCGGCCCTAACGCGCTGGAAGAAAAAAAAGAGGAAAACGCCGCTCGCGCTTTTCCTCGACCAATTCAGGGATTTCATGATCCTGGTCCTTGTCGGGGCCGCGGTCGTCTCCGGCCTGATCGGGGAACTTTCCGACACGCTTGCCATTGTCGTCATCGTCCTGTTGAATGCGGTGATCGGCTTTATCCAGGAATACAGGGCTGAAAAGGCGCTCTCTGCTCTCAAAAAAATGGCAGCGCCGCATGCGACGGTTATGCGCGGCGGCATGCCGGCGGACATTCTCTCATTTGGCCTCGTGCCCGGCGATGTCGTCGTGCTCGAAGCCAGGAAGATCGTGCCTGCCGACATGCGTTTGCCGGAGGTTGCGCAGCTCATGACCGAGGAGACCGCGCTCACCGGCGAGTCGGTGGCGGTCGAGAAAGACATGCGCGCGCTCGGCGTCGGGGAGATCCCCATCGGCGACCGGAAGAATATGGTCTTCAAGGGGACGACCGTCTCGTTCGGGAGGAGGAGGGGGCTCGTCGTTTCGACCGGTATGCAGACCGAGATCGGGAAGATCGCGGCGATGCTCCAGGAGGAGGACGAGGCCAGAACACCGCTCCAGAAGAGGCTCGCAGCGTTCGGGAAGAAGCTGGCGATCGTGGTGATCGTCCTTTGCGCCTTCATCTTCGGCGTCGGCGTCGTCCGCGGGGAGCAGCCGTTGCTCATGCTCCTCACGGCGATTTCGCTCGCTATTGCGGCGATCCCCGAAGCACCGCCCGCGGTCGTCACCATCGCGCTCGCCATCGGTGCGAATAAGATGGTCAAACAGAATGCGCTCATCAGAAAACTCCCGGCGGTCGAGACCCTCGGCTCCGTCACGTACATATGTTCGGATAAGACGGGCACGCTCACGCAGAACAAGATGACGGTCATGGAACTCTATGCGGACGGAGAACTCATGAAACGTGGGGCGCCGGAGGAGAAGGACGTGGACGCGCCGTTTCCGCTGGCGGGCGGAGGAGTCGCGAACCTCTTGATGACGGCGATGGCACTGAACAACGATGTCCTCTCCGACAGCGAGGGGAAGGTCATCGGAGACCCCGCGGAGGTGGCTCTCTACGTGGACGCGAGAGAATCGGGGTTCGACCGGGAAAGGCTCGCGAGAGAACTCCCGAGGATCTCGGAGATTCCCTTCGATTCCGATTGGAAGTGCATAACGACGATTCATCAGATTTCGAACGGTCAAGGGTTGGATGGCTCGAGCGAGCGTAATGATGCTGCATGCGAATCGCCGCTCCCCGGAATCATTGGACCCGTTCGCTAAGTCTCTTTCTTGCGCGGGCATCGGGCGTTCCGACCCCCGAGGGACGGAAAGCACTCGACCTTTGGGGAGATCGCGAAGGTCAATGAACGGATGGCGGCCGATGGTCTGCGGGTCATCGGAATCGCAGCGAGGTGGTACGACGTGCTTCCGTCGCGGATCACACCGGATGCGATCGAATCGGAGATGGTGATCCTCGGTCTTGTCGGTCTCATGGACCCCCCGTGACGGCGTCGAGGAAGCCGTTTCGTCGTGCAAGAGCGCCGGCATACGGCCTGTCATGATCACGGGCGACCATCCGATAACCGCAAAGACCATCGCCCGGAGGCTCGGCATGCTCGAAGACGACTCAAGGCCATCATAACCGGTAAGAAGCTTCAGGAGCTCCCCCTCGACGAGTTCGAGGAGAGAGTGGAGAAGATTCATGTGTACGCCCGCGTGGCGCCCGAGCAGAAGCTGAAAATCACAGGGCGCTCCAGGGAAGGGGACAATTCGTCGCGATGACGGGCGACGGTGTCAACGATGCGCCGGCACTGAGGAGGGCGGACATCGGCGTCGCGATGGGCGTGACCGGAACGGACGTCGCGAAGGAGGCGTCCCGCATGATCCTCCTCGACGACAACTTCGCGACGATCGTGCGTGCCGTGAAGGAGGGGAGGCGGATTTTCGACAATATCAGAACATTCATCCGCTATACCATGACGAGCAACTCGGGCGAGGTGTGGACGATCTTTCTCGCGCCGTTCTTCGGCCTGCCGATCCCCCTCTTGCCGATCCACATTCTCTGGATCAATCTCGTGACCGATGGCCTGCCGGGTCTCGCGCTCGCTGCGGAACCCGCCGAGAAGAACGTCATAACGAGGCCGCCGAGGCACACGCGGGAGAGTATTTTCAGCGGCATGTGGCTGGATTATCTGGATAGGGCTCTTGATGGGTGCGGTGTCGATCTTCACGCAGGCGTGGTCGATCGCCAAAGGGATAAGGCACTGGCAGACGATGGTGTTTACGGTGCTCTGCCTGAGTCAGATCGGCAACGTTCTCGCGCTCCGATCGGAACGGGAATCGATTTTTTCGCTCGGCTTCCTGTCGAACAGACCGCTCATCGGTGCCGCCCTATTGACCGTCGCTCTGCTGATGGCGACCATTTACGTGCCTTTCCTGAATCCTATCTTTAAAACCCAACCGCTCTCGCTTCTCGAGCCGCTCATCGCCCTCGCATTGTCCTCGGTCGTCTTCATTGCCGTCGAGATCGAGAAGACGGTCAAGAGGTCGAAGGGGCGGACGTGAGGACGGAACTCCTTTATCCCGAACGTTTCTTCGGCTCGGTTTCATCCGATTCAGGAATGATGAAGTAGAAGTTGTTTCCGTACAGCGTCGGTTCGTAGCCTGCGACTCCGCCGTGGATTTCGACGGCGTTCTTGATGAAGGTGAGGCCGTGCCCCGTGCCTGGTCTGCTGAGCGCTCCCTTCGCTCGGTACCCTTCTTCGAAGATGCTCGACCGTTCTTCGGGAGGGATGTGCGGGCCGGTACTGAAGACGTTGTATTTGATGCCGTCTTTTCCGGGTCCGAAGAAGTCTTTCAGGCGTTCGCGGCCGTACGAAATGTATTTTTTGCGTTCGCCCGAGGCGGTCACGACCTCTTGCGTGTATTTCAGCGCGTTCGAAAAGAGATTCGCGTAGACCTGCGCGATGAGCCCGACGTCGACGACACTGATGATGTCTTCGTCCGGGATGCCGCTCAGTCGGTCGTCGACCGCGATGCCCGCGCGTTCGAACTGCTCGAGGTACCGTTCCAGTTGCGGCTGCACGACGTCCGTCTTCATGTTGCACGCTTTCGTCCGCAACGTGAGCCGTCCCTGATCGAAGTGATCTCTGCGGAAGAGCGTCTCGAGGAAGAGGCTCATGTTCTTGTAGTGCTTTTCGATGTTCTCGAGTTCTTCGCTCAGGCCGGTGTTGACCTCGCGCATTTCCTTCAGCACGTCGCCGAGGAAGGCGTCGGCTTCCGGAGATTGACTGCTCACCTGCGCGAGGTAGCTCTCCAATTCGCGGTTCTTGGCGATCTTCCCGCGCAGTCTCCTGAGGAACAATTTGTAGATGATGTTCGGGACGATGACGTTGTGCTCGATATCGGCGACGAGCGTCCGGATGAACCGCAGGTGTTCGATATTCTTCTCCGCGAGAAACTTGTTGTGCATGTTGAAGCCGATGCGATTCGCGTATTTTTCGAAGAAGAGTTCGGTCTTCGTGTCACGCTCCGCTACCGGGAACAGCTCGAGAACTCCGAGAACGTTCTCTCCCGTCGGGGCGTTCGCCTGATCGGCGAGTTTCTTCCCGCGAATCGGCAGGATGAGACTCCCCTTCGAATAAAGGGGTTCCTCGAGGCGTTCCGCGCTCTCGCTGAAGAGGGTCGGCGGAGTCGCGCCCGATGCCTCGGTCTCGGCGACGAGGTGGAGCGCATTCGATTGATGGTCTCTGAGGAAAAGACGGGCCTCGAGATTGAAAAAACTTAACGGGATAGCGACGCAGAGGTGGTAAAATTCGGTGATGTTGTCGAACTCCTGGGCGAGATCGAAAAAGGTCATCATTGTGGTATATTCGACCTCCGAGAAGGCGTAGCGGCCATAGTCCTGTTTCTTCGCCGCTATCCGGCCGAGAACTCTTTCGAAGGTGCTCATCTCGCTTCCACGCTTTTCCGTGCGTGCGCGGCACCTGCAGCGCACGCCTTTCCCACTGTCGTCATTCTATCACAAGTTCTTCGACGCGCAAGCGCCGCCTCGGCGGCGGCGATTCGTCCGGGAATCCGACGGGGAGAAGGGCGACGACGAAAAGACGATCGTCCCACCCGAACAATTCTCTCACCTTCGCTTCGTCGAACAACCTGACCCAGCACGTGCCCAGGCCGAAATCCAGCGCCCTCAAAACGATGTGCTCGACCGCGATAGCGACATTGAATGCTACTCGAGAAGCAACGTGCTCTCTCGCCATGAGGGCCATCTGTGTGTCCATTTGCTTCGCTCTCTCCTGAAGTATCCGGATGACCGTTCCGTCGATTGTGCCCGAGTGCGCGAGTTCCTCGATTCCCGAGCGCATTCCTTCCATGTAGCCCTGAATATCGGCGCAGCAGACGAGCACGACGGGAACTTGTGAGAGAAACACCTGGCCGTAAGCGGCCTGCGCGAGTTTCGATTTTGCGGCCTCATCGGTGACGATCTTGAAGCGCCAGGGCTGCGCGTTACAGCCGGACGGCGCGCGTCTCGCGGCATCGAGGAGGGCGAGGAGGATCTCTTGGGACACGGGATCCGGCTTGAATTTCCTGATGCTCCTCCTCTTTTCGATTGCTTCTTTCGTCGTCAAAAGCATGTGGTTCGCGGTGTCGGTGCGCGATCGTTCCGCACGTTCTGTGAAAGCGCGGTCGGATGTCGGGGCGAGAGAATATCCCCGCGGGACCGCAGGCGACCGACGTTTTTTACGAGGCCTTCGGTAATTCCTTGAACACGCGCCACGTCTTCAGGAGATCGATCGCCCTCTGGAGCTGAGTGTCATCCTTTTCATCCATCTCGATCGGTATCATTTCCTCCGGCTCCGTCGGTTTGTCCTCGGTCTCTTCCCCGTTTTTCAGGTGGCGTTCGAGATCTTTCTCCCGGATGACTGGCCGTCCTTTCTCTCCGTTCTTCACCTCCGCCTTGACGAGAATGTCAGGCGTGATCCCTGTCGACTGAATCGATGTTCCCTTCGGCGTGAAGTACTTGGCGGTGGTCAGTTTGAGAGCGGACCCGTCCGTGAGCGGGACGACGGACTGCACCGATCCCTTTCCAAATGTCTGGGTGCCGATGACGACCGCTCTGTTCCAGTCTTTCAGAGCGCCCGCGACGATCTCGGAGGCGCTGGAGCTCCCCTGATTGACGAGGACGACCATCGGCAGTGTCGCGTTGCCGTTCGCCTTGTTGCTCCGGTATTCCACTTTTTCTCCTTTCTTGTCCTTGATGAATACCACGAGCTTTCCGGACGGGAGAAAGTGGCTCGACACGTCGATGGCGCTGTTCAACAGGCCCCCCGGATTGTTGCGCAGATCCAGGATCAGAGAGTTGACGTTATCCTGGATGAGCTTGTTCATCGCCTGCGCGAGGTCAGCCGATGTTTGCTCCTGGAACTGGTTTATCTTGATGTACCCGATGCCGTCGTTGAGTATCTTCGATCTCACGCTCTTGATCTTGATGATTTCCCGCGTGATCGTGAAGTCACGCGTTTCCTTCCAGCCTTCCCTGAGGATCGTGATCTTGACGGTCGAAGAAGGGACCCCCCGCATTTTGCTCACCGCGTCCTGCAGGCTCATGTCCTTGGTGAATTCGTTGTTGATTTTGATGATCCGGTCTCCGGCTTTGATGCCGGCCTTATACGCTGGCGTATCCTCGATGGGGGCGATGACCGTGAGCATGCCGTCCTTCATGCCGATTTGGATGCCGACACCGCCGAACTCTCCCTTCGTGTCGACTTGCATCTCTTTGTACTGTTCCGGCGTCATGAACGAAGAATGAGGATCGAGCGAACTCACCATGCCCTTGATCGATCCGTAGATGAGGTCTTTCGGTTTGACGTCCTCGACGTAATTCTTCCTCACGAGGGAGATGGCTTCCGAGAACAGTTTCAATTCTTCGTAGAGATCCGCCTCGGCATTGACCGACGACACGGTCAACCGGCCGACCGAGACGCCCGCGGTCGCCACCGCGAAAATGACGAAGAGTATCAGGATCGACTTCTTGTTCAGCATCTTTTTGACCATACGTTCTTTTCCTCCGCGTGTATCTTCTTTTCTATCGTTTCCTTAGCCATTGCAAAGGGTTGAGGGGTTTCCCCTTGTACCGCAGCTCGAAATAGAGGCCGGGCAGATCTATGAGACCGGAATTCCCGACCCTGCCCAGAATTTGGTTCTCTCTTATTATATCGCCAACTTTCGTAAAAATCTCCGAAAGGCTCCCGTAGAGCGAGTGGTACCCCTCGCCGTGGTTGACGATGACGAGCTGCCCGTACCCTTTGAACCACTCGGCGAAGACAACCTTTCCGGCATGGATTGCCCTCGCTACCGCATCCGCAGGCGATTCGATGAACGTCCCGCTCCGGAACACCGGCGTATTGAACTGGGGATCTCTCTGCGACCCGTACGGGACGACGACTTTCCCCTCGACGGGCCACGGCAGGCGTCCCTTCAGGGCTGCAAAGCCGCTCCCGCTCACCCGATCGCGCGCCTCCGAGGCGCTCATGATATCGAGGAGCCTCTTCGCGGCGGCTTCCATCTCCCGTATCATTTTCACGCTCGATGATTTTTCCTTCTTCACCGATGTGAGGACCGACTCTTTGTCTTTCCTCTTCGCGGAGAGGGCGGCCTCCTCCGCGAGGACTTTCTCCCTCTGCGCGACGAGATCTTTTTTGAGCTGCGCGAGCTGTTTCTCCCTCGCGTGGAGAATCGTGAGGTTCTCCTGATACGTCCGCAGGCGTCTCTGTTCGTATGCGGTCAGGTATTCGAGATTCTTGGCGGTCCGGATGAGCTGGGGAAGGTCCTGCGCCCCGACCAAAAGGAGCATGACGTCGGTCGTGCGCCCGTACTTGTACATCGTCCTCAACTTCCGTTTCATCCACAGCCTGTGGCGTTCGACGGCGGCTTTCGAAGCGGCTCTCTCCGCCTCCACCTGTGCCATCTGTCTTTCCGTATTCCTGAGTCGAACCCTGTACTTCCGGAGATCGTCCTCAATCCCCTTCATCTGTCTGTTTATCTCTTCGATATCCGAGAGGATCGAGGACTCTCTCCTCTTTGCTTTTTCCAATCGTTCTCTTTCGGCTTTGAGTTCTCTCTGAATTTTGTTGTACTCGCTCTCCGGGGATGAAGCTTCGCAGCGCGCCGCAGACGCCCACACCGTAAACAAGGAGAGGGAAAGGAGCCCGATCAGGCAGGAGAACCGAAACCGACGCGTCCTCAATACCGAATCCTCCCGATCGCGATGGCCGCGCCCCCGATGCCGATCAGAAGTCCCGAAAGCGGGAGAGCAAACGCCAGGCCGGGGGGGAAGGAAAGCACCTTGAGGAGCGGGAATGCGGCGCTCAATTGGCGGACGAGAACGGAAGCGAGGGCGAACAGGACCGCGAGGCTCACGATACCGCCGACGGAGCCGATGAGGGCTCCTTCGATGAGGAACGGCGTCCTGATGAACCGTTTCGTGGCGCCGAGGAGTTTGAACGTCTCTATCTCTCGCTCTCTCCGGTAGAAGAGGATCTTCACCGTGCTGTAGCTGACGAACAACATCCCGACGATCAAGAGAACGGCGACCGCGACGCCCGCCGTCCTGAGGCCTTTCCTCAACGCGTGGACGGCGGAGAGGAATTCTTCTCCGTACTCGACGTCCTGGACGCCCTTCATGTCCTTGATGGCGGTCTTGATCCGTTCGACCGCTTCGGGTCCGAACGATTCGCTCTTGAACTTGATTTCTATCGCGTCGGGGAGCGGATTCTCCCCGATACCTTCGAGGAGGAAGGCCGAATCCTTCAGCGTGCTCTTCAGTTCTTTCAGGGCGTCGTCGCGCGATATGAAGACGGTCTTTTCGACCGCACTGTCTTTTTGTACGAGGGCGACGAGTTTATCGCGGTCTTCCGGCGATACGCTCTCGCCGAGGTAGACCATGACGGAGAATTTTTGGGGAAGTTTCCGGGTTGCGGAGTCGACATGGACGAGGAGGAGGACGGTCAGCGCAGTAAAGAAGAGACTCGATGCGATCGTGCATACGGAGAGAAGATAGATCCATTTTTCGCGGAGAATGCTCCCGACGGCAAACCGGAGTGCGTAGGACGATCCCATCTCTCAGGCGGCCTCCTCACCGACGAGATTTCCGAAATCGAGTCGGAGCACCCTCCTTCCGGTATTCCGGAAAAGCTCCCGGTTATGGGTTGCAATGAGGATCGTCGTTCCCCGCGCATTGATATCCTTGAAGGTTCTCATGATTCCCGCGGACGTGTCGGGATCGACGTTGCCGGTCGGCTCGTCGGCGAGAATGATGAGGGGTTCCGCGACGATTGCCCGGGCGAGTGCGATTCTCTGTTGCTCGCCTCCGGAAAGTGCCGGCGGAAACGAGTCGGCTTTGTGTCTGAGATTGACCAACTTGAGGGCCTCGAAGACCTTCGCCTTAAGCTCTCTATCCTGCGTTCCCCGTATTCTCAGGGCGAGGGCGACGTTGTCGAACACGGTGCAGTTGTCGAGGAGACGGAAATCCTGGAACACGACGCCGATATGCCTCCTCAGGAGCGGCACGTCCGAGTCTTTCAAGGCGTTCATCGTCCAGTCCATGACCTGGATAATCCCTTCGTCCGCCTTTTCGGCCCGGTAGATGAGCTTCAGGAGCGTCGACTTGCCGGACCCGCTCGGACCGGTGATGAAGACCATTTCGCCCCTGCCTACGGCGAAGGTCACCTTCCGCAGAGCGGTCTGGGAATCGTAGTGCTTCGAGACATCCTGGAAACGAATCATCCGGGGAGGAACTCCTGTACCGGGTTTCCTGGTGCGGTCGGGGTATCTGCCGGTGTCGAGGGGACTCCGCGCAATCTATGCAATCGCCTCCCGTATGGTTTGGACGAGGTTCTCCGCGGTCAGGCCGTAAAGGCGTAGGAGTTCGGCGGGCGACCCGGAGCACCCGAACGTATCCTTGATGCCGACCCGCAGCACGCGTATCGGGTTATGTTGGGAGAGGAACTCGCTCACGGCGCCACCGAGGCCGCCGATGACCGAGTGCTCTTCGGCTGTGACCAGGAGCCCAGAGTGGGACGAAGCCCTGAGGAGCGTCTCCCCGTCGAGCGGTTTCACCGTCGACATATTGACGACGCCGACATCCACGCCATCGGCGCGGAGGAGCGCGGCGGCTTCGAGTGCGGCGGACACCATGACGCCCATGGCGATAATAGTTGCGTGACGGCCTAGATGAAAGGTGTATGCTTTTCCGATCTGGAACGCGTACTCCTCCGGCATCACAATGGGAACGTTCGCTCTGCCGAGCCGGACGTAGACCGGCCCTTCGTAATCGGCGATCGCGTGAATAACCTGTTTCGTTTCCCGAGCGTCTGCCGGAACGATGACGGTCATGTGTGGGAGAACGCGCATCAACGCAACGTCCTCCGTTGCCTGGTGGGATGCTCCATCCTCGCCGACGGTAATGCCGCTGTGGGTCGCCACGAGTTTTACGTTCAGCCTCGAGTAGCAGACCGTCTGCCTGATCTGCTCCCACGCCCTGCCTGTCTCGAAGACGGCGAAGGTCGAGGCGAAAGGGAGCTTTCCCGCGAGGGAAAGGCCGCTCGCGGTTCCGATGAGGTCCTGTTCGGAAATGCCGACATTGAAAAACCGGTCGGGGAAGGCCTTGGCGAATTTTCCCGTCTTCGTCGAGCCCGAAAGATCGGCATCGAGCACCACGACGTCGGGTCGCTTCTTGCCGAGTTCGAGGAGCGCCTCTCCGTACGCGTCTCTCGTTGCGCGCGCCTTTTGAGGAGCTTCGGGTGCCGGTGGCGAGGAATGGATCCGCTCTCCCATCAGGCGCGAAGTTCCTCCAACGCGGCGTTCAGTTCCGCCTGTGTCGGCGCGATCCCGTGATACTCGACTTTGCCTTCGAAGAAGGAAACGCCTTTCCCCTTGACCGTTCTCGCGACAATCATGGTCGGCTTCCCCTTAACACTAGCGGCCTCCCGGAACGCGCCAACGAGCGCGACCACATCGTGCCCGTCGCAGTCGATCACGTGCCAGCCGAAGGCTTCCCACTTTTTCACGATCGGTTCGATGTGCATCACATCGCAACAGTGCCCGTCGATCTGGAGGCCGTTGTTGTCGATGATGGCGCACAGGTTATCCAGACGGTAGTGCGCGGCGGTCATCGCAGCCTCCCAGACCTGCCCCTCCTGAATCTCTCCGTCTCCGAGCAGGCAATAGACGCGCGACGGAAGACCGTCCATTTTTATGCCGAGCGCGATGCCGTTCGCAATTGATAAGCCTTGTCCGAGAGAGCCCGTCGAGATTTCGACGCCCGGTAGCGCGCACGAACACGGATGACCCTGGAGGGGGCTCCCGATTTTTCGCAGCGTGTTCAGGATCTGCCTGTCGAAATACCCCGTCATCGCGAGTGCTGCGTAGAGGACGGGTGCTGCGTGACCCTTGGAGAGGATAAACCGGTCTCGCTCTCGCCACTTCGGATTGGAGGGATCATGCCGCAAAATGTGGAAATAGAGAACGGCGACAATATCCGCCGCGGAGAGGGATCCGCCGGTGTGCCCCGAGCCCGCGCACGCGAGCATCGTGAGGATTTCGATCCTGAGCCGCCGGGCTTTCTCTCTCAGTTCATCCGCGTTCATCGGACGGTCTGCCGTTGGACATATTTCTTCTCCAAGCGATAACGTCATTCTCTCTGTGCAGTGCGCTCACGGAATCAGGTATTATTCTAAAACAGGATGCGGTTTAAGATAAAGTGCGGAAAGACGCGCGAGGAGAGCGTTCCTCCATGCAGGGATACGTCGTATGGATAACCGGACTTCCGGGGAGCGGCAAGAGCAGCCTTGCCGATGAGATGAAGAAGATTCTCGGGAATCTCGTCGTGCTCCGGATGGACGATTTGAGAAAGATCGCGACTCCCGAACCTTCGTATTCGGAAGGCGAGAGGGAAATCCTGTACCGGTCGCTCGTCTTTTTCGCGAAGGCGCTTTCCGATCTCGGTCACAACGTCGTTATTGACGCAACCGGCCACCGGCGAAAGTGGCGCGACCTCGCGAGAGAGCTCATACCGGTGTACTACGAAATATATCTCCGGTGTCCGCCGGACGTCTGCGCGGCGCGGGAGCGAAAACGGTCGGACACGCGCGGAGCGCCGAGAGACGTTTACAAAAAAGGCGCGGAAGGATGGCCCGTGCCTGGTGTGGCGGTGCCATACGAGGAACCGATCAATCCTGAATTGATGATCGATATGGAGAGCGCTACGGTGGAGGAAGCGGGCGAGCAGGTGAGACGGGCGCTCCGCTCGGCCGGCCTACATCGTTAACGCTTTCGTGATGCCTTTCAGCTCGACGAGGAACGACACGGAGAAGTCATCCGGCCTCTTCACGAATCCCACGTTGATGCCCCAGCACCCGCTGAGATACGTCAGGGTGAGGCTGATTTCTCTCGCCTTCCACTCTTCGGCATCGTACCAGACACCGCCCTTGACGGAAAGGCGGCGGAGGGGTTGAGCGCTGACGCCCGCGACGATAGTGTTCACGTCGTTCAGTCTGCGGTATCTCTGTCCGGCCGTCACCGTGACGCCGGACGTGCTCACGGTGATGTCTGAATTCAGCTGTTCGATCTCTCCGGCATGGACATCGAGGAGTGCGCTCACTCGAAGCGGCAGAGGGCGCCGCAGACCGATATCCAGAGCTGTCGGCAGAAAGGGTCTGTCGCCCCTCGAGAAATCGATACCCTGTGAAATCCTGAACACCGCCTCTTCTCCGCGATCGGAAAAGAGTCTGTTCACGATCGCCACATCCGCTGTGGATGTCTTTCTCGAAAGCTCCGCGGAATCGAAGAGGGGCAGGTCCTCCTCCGAGTTCACGATATGGGTGTAACCGATCGTCGGCTCGAGCGCGTGGGTGACGGATGCGTACCGCTTGACGAATCTGCAGTGGGTCGCGATTCGGTATTCGAGCGACTCGCGATGGATGGCGTTGTCGTTGTAATGCCTGAGCGCATATGCAGTTTCACGCAATCCGATGCTCTGCAGTACGACGAAATCGTTGCCGAATGAGTGCGTTATGCGAGGGAAGAAATCGATCCTCTGCCCGGAGGCCCCGTCTTCGCGCGAGAAGTGAGCAACCGACGTCGCGCCGGATACCATGAATGGACCGACCGGCATCGGGTTCAGGACGAAACCTGCTTCAGGAAGTCTCTGGGCGGGGTCGGGGCTGTCCGGCTTCAGATCGATCCAGTACTGCGACAGGAGGTAGGCCCGTGCGCGTGAAAAGGGGATCGTTATTTCGCCCGTCGACTCGAGAAAACGGTTCGTGCGCGCTACGAGATCGGTTTTGAACTCGCGGAAGTACTCTTTCTCGTTCACGTAGTTTATCGTGAGGTACCCCCCGACGCCTGTGGCCGATCGCTGACTATGCCGCGATCGCACTTCGAAGAAGTCCTTGACGAGTTTTCGGTCGCGAATGGCATAGCCCCACCATGTTCCCTGTATGCGTTCGGGCCACACGTAACGGTACTCGATGCCCGTGCCCAATCCTCTCTTCGAGTATCCGTCGAGGACGAAGGTTGCATCCTGGTTTTCCGCGATCACCAGGTAAAAGGGAAGGGCGAGCTGGAAGCCTCGCGCATCGCTGTACGAAACGGTGGGGATGAGCAACCCTGTTGTCCGCTCCGTCAGGATGGGGGCCAAGAATACCGGTGTGTACAAAACCGGGATGTCTTTGATGCGAAAGGCCACGTTCCGCGCGACGATCGTGCTGCCGAGCACCGCATGGACATCTTTGCCCCGGAAAGACCATGCGGGCGCAGGGGGATCGCACGTGGTAAACGTCGCCTCTGGACCCGAGAAGTCTTTTCCGCCGGTCCTCCGGAGGAGAGGAGCCGAAATCCGGCAATTTTCTTCCTTGAAGAGGATATCGGCATGGATGAGGGCCCCCGTTTTCTTGTCGAGATTCAGTTCCGCCTCGTCAGCGGTGATGAGCAGGTCAGGGTCTTCGTATCGGACATGTCCTGTCGCGGCGATGTCCGCGGTCTGTTCGCGGTAGATGACGGAGTCCGCGCGAATAACAGTGTCTCCCCTTTCGATCACCACGTTTCCCTCGAGAGTGTACGTCCGTTCGCGAACGTCATACGACATGCGTTCGGCGGTAATGAGCATTTCCCCCTCGGCGCGGCACGTGGCGAGGAAGGGCGGCGAGGCGAAAGCGAAGAGGAAGACGACGAAGACGGCGATGTGCCTGCGCGCTGTTTCTGAATCCCGCATGTTCCGGCGAATGATCCTCATTCCCGGAGCCGCGTGAGGATACCCTTGTGTCCGAGAGACTCTTTGGCCTCGCCGATCGTGTAGAAAGATCCCGTAATCACGATGAGGACATCGCCGGAGCGACGATCGCGCGCGATGCTGCGCGCCGTATCGATCGCCTGACCGACGGATGGTGCGGCGTGTACGTTCTGATGCCCGATACCCGTGGCGATACGCACCATCGTTTCTACAGACGCGGCCCTCTTATAGGAGGGACGGGTGAGGATGACGTCGGATGCGAGGGGGAGTAACGGTCTCATGATACCATCGATATCTTTGTCGCCCATGATGCCCAGGACGAGCACGATCGATCCGTACCGTGCGAGAAAGATATCGGAAAGCGCGCGGGAGAGCGCGAGCGCGGCGGGTGGATTGTGCGCCCCGTCGAGAAGGAGCGGCGGGTCTCCGTCGATCAGCTCGAGCCTCCCCGGCCACGCCGTTTTCGCCAACCCGTCGCGAACGATCTCCTGGAGAGAAGCAATCTCTCCGAGGAACAGCTTGGACGTCCTGATGGCGAGCGCCGCGTTTTCGAGCTGGTGGGCTCCTGCGAGCGGCAGAAAGAGGTCGCGGAGAGACACTTCCGAATCCGCGTAGTCGAAAGAAATCCCGCGTGTCGTCGCCTCGGTGAGACGGGCGGAAAACGCATCCCCGAACACGCCGAGAGGCGCGTCATGGGATCTCGCGGCCGACGAAAGCACCGCGAGCACTTCGGGCACCTGGGAGGCGGTGACGAGCGGGACCCCCTTCTTCACGATCCCGGCCTTCTCGCCAGCGATGTCGGCGAGTGTGTTGCCAAGGTAGTCACGGTGATCGTCGCCCACCTGCGTGATAACGCAGACATCAGGCCGGATGATATTCGTCGCGTCGAGTCTTCCCCCCATGCCGACTTCCATGACGGCGACATCGACCTTCCGCCTGCTGAAGTGGAGGAGTGCCATGGCCGTGACAACTTCGAAGAATGTCGGTGACAGGCCGTCATGGCGCGACGCGGCGACCCGCACGTCCTCCGCGAGTCGGATCACGGCGGATTCGTCGATTTCCTCGCCGTTGACTCTGATTCTCTCGGTGAAATTGACGAGATGGGGCGACGTGAAGAGTCCGACGGTCAATCCCGCCGACCGCAGGATGGAAGCGATTATCGCTGAAGTGGACCCTTTTCCGTTCGTGCCGGCGACGTGGACGGAACGGAACGAAGCGTGCGGATTTCCGAGCGATGCGGAAAGGATCCTGATGTTGTCGAGGCCGAGTTTGATGCCGTGCGTGCGAAGACTGTAGAGATAGCGGATTGTCTCATCGTAGCGCATGTCTCACGTGAGCAGGGCGAAAAGGCGGACAATCGTTTCTTTCAGGTGTTTCCTGTCCACGACCAGATCGATGAGGCCGTGGGCGAGGAGGAAGTCTGCCCTCTGGAAGTCATCGGGCAAAGGCTGTTTCATCGTCTGTTCGATGACCCGGGGGCCGGCGAAACCGATCAGACTCTTCGGTTCGGCGAGGATGATATCGCCGAGCGACGCGAAACTTGCGGTGACGCCCCCGAACGTCGGATCGCACATGAGGGAGATATAGAGGATGCCGTTCTCCTTCAGGCGACCGACCGCTGCCGAGACTTTCGCCATCTGCATGAGCGAAAAGATGCCTTCCTGCATGCGGGCACCGCCGGACGACGCGACGGCGATGAAGGGCTGCTTCTTCTCGATGGCCCTCTCGGCCGCGCGTGCCACTTTTTCCCCGACGACGGAACCCATGCTCCCTCCCATGAACGAGAAGTCCATTACGATGAGGCTCGCCGGGTATCCGCCGATCTGTGCGTCTCCCGAGATGACCGCTTCTCTCAATCCCGTCTTTTTCTGATTTTCCTTCAAGCGCTCCTTGTACGGCATTGTGTCCCTGAAGTGGAGCGGGTCGACAGTGACGAGGTTCTCATCCATCTCGACGAAGGTGCCTTCGTCGACGAGGAGTTTTATGCGTTCCCGGGCGCTGATTCTGAAGTGGTAGTTGCATTTCGGACAGATCTTGAGATTCTTGTCTATCTCCTTTTTGTAGACGATCTCCTTGCAGCCGTCGCACTTGACCCACAGCCCCTCGGGTATTTTGCCCTTCTTCTCCCCGCGTACCTCCTTGGTCTTCTTAAACCATGCCATCTCGTATCCCTCCTCGTCTTCTCATCGGACGCGCGCGATCATCCCGTTCACGCAATGGCCTGCCGCAGGGCGGTGAGGTACCGCTCGAGGGATTCGCGCGTATCACCGAGCCTCTTCACGATCGCACTGCCGACGATCACCCCGTCGGACAGTCGAGCGACGTGTGCGGCTTCATCCGGCGTCGAAACGCCGAAACCAACCGCGATTGGCATCGTCGTCCTTTGCCGTATCTGCGCGATCGATCTTTCCATCGAACCGTCGAGGAGGAGTTCGGCCCCGGTGATCCCAGTGATCGACACGTAGTAGATAAAGCCGGATGAATAGTGTACGACCTTCCTGATTCTCTCTTCGGTCGACGTCGGCGCGAGGAGAAAGATCGTATCGAGCCGGAGCCGGCGTGCGGAGCGAACGAAGTCGGTCGCTTCCTCCGGAGGCAAGTCGGGAATGACGACCCCATCGACACCGGCTCCTCTCGCGTCGCGGATAAAATCCGATGGGCCGTAGCGGAATACCGGATTGAAATAGGTCATGAGCACGATCGGGATCTGCGTCGCTCCCCTCACCTCGCGCACGAAAGAGATGACGCTCCTCAGACTCGTCCCCTGCCGGAGCGATCTCTCGGCGGCCCGCTGGATGATGGGTCCGTCTGCGAGCGGGTCGGAGAACGGAACGCCCAACTCGACGATATCCGCCCCGCATTTCTCGAAGAGGAGAACGATCTCGCGCGATCTCCCGATGGACGGGTCGCCCGCCATGACATACGGGATAAACGCCTTCCCCCCTTCTCGGCGCAGCCGGGCGAACGTCTGCGAAATGCTCGTCCTCACAAATCTTCGCCTCTTAAACGCGCGACGTGCTGGACGTCCTTGTCCCCCCGACCGGAAAGGTTCACCACGATGATCGTCTCCTGCGGCAGCGTCCGCGCGCGTTTGACGACCTCTGCGAGCGCGTGCGCGGATTCGAGCGCCGGAATGATTCCCTCCGTTTGCGAGAGCAGGTCGAACGCGGACAGCGCCTCGTCATCGGTCGCGTAGGTGTACTCAACGCGGCCGCTCTCTTTCAGGAACGAATGCTCCGGACCGACCGACGCGTAATCGAGACCTGCGGAGACGGAGTGAGTGCCCACGATGTTCCCGTTGTCGTCCTGCAGGACGTAGCTCTTGCACCCCTGGAAGACACCGACCGAACCGCCCGCGAAGCGGGCAGCGTGCGCTCCGACTTCGAGTCCCCTCCCGCCCGCCTCGACGCCGATCATCCGGACCGGATCTTCGAGGAAGGGCGCGAAGAGGCCCAGAGCATTGCTTCCGCCGCCCACGCAGGCGACGAGGTAGTCGGGAAGCCTTCCCTCGGCGTCGAGGATCTGTCGTTTCGCCTCTTTGCCGATCACGGACTGAAAGTGCCGGACCATCAAAGGGAACGGGTGAGGCCCGAAGACCGTCCCCATTACGTAGTGAGTCGTCCGGACGTTGGTCGTCCAGTCGCGGAGGGCTTCGTTGATCGCGTCTTTCAGCGTGCGCGAACCCGTCGCAACTTCCGTTACTCTCGCCCCGAGAAGTCTCATCCTGTACACGTTCAACGCCTGACGGGCCATGTCGTCCGTGCCCATGTAAATCTCGCAGTCGAGTCCCACGAGTGCCGCGCCCGTCGCCGTGGCTACCCCGTGCTGACCCGCGCCGGTCTCCGCGATGACCCGGTTCTTCCCCATCTTTTTTGCGAGGAGAACCTGCGCGACCGCATTGTTGATCTTGTGCGCGCCGGTGTGGGCGAGGTCTTCCCTCTTGAGGTACACGCGCGGCACCCCGACACGTCTGCCGAACCGTTCGGCTCGGTAGAGTGGCGTCGGTCTGCCGATGTACGTTCGGCGAAGATGCGCGAGTTCCTGCTGGAATGTTCTGTCCCGGAGCGACGAAAAAAAACCTTCCTCCAGTTCCTGGAGCGCCGGCATGAGCGTTTCGGGAACGAATCGCCCTCCGTACGGGCCGAAATATCCTTGTTTTCGTGACGAAAACGTCCTCATTTCTCCTTTCGCAACCTCTTCCTCCCGGGATCGGTTGAACGATCAGCGCATCGAGAAAAAAGAAAGAGATGCCGAACCCCAGTATTATATCCAATGTCCGCAAAATATTCCCCGTACCTATGCCTTTTCGGCACTTCTGTTTGACATCGCCGAAAAACTGTCTTTATACTTATTCCGTGTACAGGGTCGCTGTGGTCGACGGGCAGGGAGGCGGCATCGGAAGCCTCATCGTGAGGAGGTTGCGCGACGAATTCGGAGACTCGATAGAGATCATCGCGCTCGGAACGAATGCAGCGGCCACGACAGCTATGATGAAGGCGAGGGCGAACAAAGGCGCGACGGGAGAGAACGCCATCGTCCTCAATGCGGCGAAGGTCGATCTCATCACGGGACCGCTGAGCATTGTCCTCCCGAACGCGATGCTCGGCGAGATGACGGTGCGCATGGCAGAAGCGGTCGCATCGTCGGGAGCGAAGAAAATACTCCTCGCTCTCAATCAGGAAGGAATCGAAGTGATCGGGGTCGAAAAAGAGCCGCTGCCCCACATGGTAGAGAAGATCATCGAGTCCGTGAGACAGGTGGCGGGAAAGGGGTCACGCGATGTGTGAGGCGAACGCATACATTTATCATGACGGGAAAGAGGAACTCTACCTGGAGAACGTCGATGTGATGCGCCCTGAGGGCGGAAAGCTCTATCTGCGGAGCCTTTTCGGCGAGCAGAAGATGTTCGACGGTGAAATCAGGGAGATTTCACTCCTCAATCACAAGATCGTACTCCAGAAGAAGTAGGGGGGCCGACTCTACTTCCTGTCCTGACGGCGTTCTTTTGCGGGATCGGCCGTCTTTTCGTGGCTGTCCGCGCCGCTTTCGTCCCCTTCTTCGTCGGCTGCGACGGCACCTTTTTCGACGGTATCTCCGCGACCTCGATTCCGCAACAGTAAATCGGGCTCAGTTCTCCTTCCCCGGTCGAGGTGACGACGATCTTCGATCCGCACTGCTCGCATCCATACGTGACGATCGTCTTCTTTGGCACGATGGTATCCTCCTCCCGGTTTTTTATTTTGCCCGTCTATAGTATAGTAAAATTTACGCGGCCATGGACAACGAACTGATACGTATTTTTTCTGAGGTACGGGAAAGCTTTCCGGAAGTCCGGCACAAGGTCTCCCTGTTGAAGCCGCACCTCGAACTCATGCTCTTCGCGCCCTCGTGGGCGTTGACGCTCGATGAGTTCGAAAAGATTCTCATGCGGAAGCCGGTGGTGCTTCTCTGGAGCGACGAACGCGTTTACGGGATCAGCGCCCAGTACCGCGTCGATGACGCGCTCACGGCGGGCGTGCTAGCCTTCGGTTTCTCCGAACTCATCGCGCGCGAGCGCGATGTCACCGATGGGGATCACATCGATGCCATATGCGTCGAACGGGGCTTCGGGAGGCATCTGTTGCACGCCCTTCAGAACGACGTGGCGCCGGGCATGGTCGTGAGGGAGTTCGTCTTGAGGGAGCATCTCGAGGCGAGAATGCAGCACGTCGCGAAACTACTCGAGACGGTGCGAGGATGAGAGAACCTTCCGTCGGGATTGCGTCGTGCGTCCGGTGCGGTACGTGCTGTGAGAGGGGAGGGCCTGTTCTCCACGTCGAGGACATGGGCATCCTCCGCGATCACCACGCGATATTCAGGCACCTCGTGACCATCCGGGCGGGAGAGCCGGTATTCAATCCGGTCACGAATCGGGTTGAGCGCGCAGAACGGGAAATGGTGAAAGTAAAGGGCAGAGGGGGAAGCTGGTGCTGTTCCTTCTACCGTCGAGAGGATTCGTCATGCACGATCTACGACTTCCGTTTTCTCGAGTGCCGCCTCCTGAAGTGCTGGGATCCCTCCGATCTCATGCGCGTCATGGGGCGCGGGACAATCCGCCGTTCGGATGTTCTCAACGAAGGGGACCCGATACGGAGCGTGATCGCTCTCCACGACGAGGAATGCCCGCTGTCGGAGCTGAGCGCGCTGGTGGTGAGAGCGTTCGTGGAAGACGAGGACGGCACAGCCCGCAGGCGCCTGTCAGATCTCATCCGACGCGACAGCGCTCTACGATCTTATGCACTGAATGATCTCGGCGTGGAGTCCGCATTCGAACTTTTCCTCTTCGGGCGCACCGTGCGCGATATCGTGAGCGACGCGGGCCTCGTCTTTGGGACGGGTCGCCGAGACTCGGTGCGTCAGGGAAGGAGAGGTCCGGATAAGGCAGGGGCAGTAGATAAGGGAGAGCGGATGTGTTAGATCCGAAAGATCGCATCGTTGAAGAGAATGCGAACGGAGAGGAATCCGACGGTGAGCATTTCACCGATGAGCAGCATGCCTATATCAGGAGCATGGTGGAGAAGCTGATGGAGAAGAGGATACTCGTCGTCTACGGAGATGAAGATGGGAACGGGAGCGAGGTCTCCTATGACGACGACGGACGGAAGAAACAGTGCAAGGCTGTCTGCTGCAGCTTCGTCTTCGCCCTCACGAAGAGAGATGTCGAACGAGGGGTCGCGCGATGGAATCCGAAGAGGCCGTATTTCATCGCGAGGGATGAAGACGGGTACTGCCCTCACCTTGACAGGAAGACCCTCCTCTGCACTATCTGGGACGACAGGCCCGAGCGCTGCAGAAATTACGACTGCAGGAGCGATGGGGCAGTCTGGGAGGACTGGGAAAAGAGGATCTTGAAAAAGGGAGTTTTCGACCATCTCCCCGAAGCGAAAAAGGACAATGGCTCAGGAGGTGACGATGTCGAAGGTAAAGACCGCTCTTGAGATCGCGCTCGAGAAGGCGGGTCATATCTCGCCGTATACCCCGGAGGAGCGGGAACGCGTCAAAGACGAGGAACGGCTTCTCTCGGTACTTCGCGAGTTCTACCAGGGGAAGATCGATTCGGGCGGATTATGGGAACGTCTCAGGGGGAGCAAGCCGCCCGTGCTGAGAGAAGCCCAATTGAATCTCATCAATACGTTGGGCATCGGCATCTCGAACGAAGATTTTCTCGCGCGCAAGAAGGCGATACTCGCGATCGAGAGCCTGAAGGAAAAGCGGAACACGGCGATGATCGAAGCTGATCTCAATGCGTTCGAGTCGCTGCTCAAAGACTATCAGGGTGTTAGAGAGAAAGCGGTCGAGGACTTGAGGAGGCAGCTCGAGATGCACCCTCAGCTGAGAATGCGGCCGGTGAAAACGCCCGACGGGAAAACGGTCATGCAGATGACCGTCTCCGTCGATGAGGCCGTGAAAGCGCGGTTGAACGAATTCCTCGCGGAACAGGAGGAATACTTCGCCGGCGAGTGCGCGGCCGTCATCGCCGATCTGAAAGAACAGATTCAGTAGCGAGGGGCGCGGTAAAAGCGAAAGGCCTTCCGCTCAGCAGCGGGTGAACCCGCAGTTGTGGCAGACCGCGCATCCCCCTTCGTGCTCGACGGCGCCGCCGCATTCCGGGCATGCGCCCATCAGCATGACGACTTTATGGCTGTCCCCGTTGCCCTTCGACCCTTTTTCCCGGTACCGTTGAAGGGCGCTCGCAATCGCATCCGAGCAGGAGAGGATGCGCCCTCCCTCGTGCCATGTCGGCGAGTGGCACATGATCCCCTTGAGTTGTTTGATGACCTCATCCGGTTCGATGTTCGATCTGAAGGCGAGGGAGACGAGCCGACCGATCGCCTCGGACTGGCTCGCAGCGCAGCCTCCCGCTTTCCCCATCGAGGTGAACAGCTCGAAGAGATGTCCTTCCTCGTCTTCGTTAATGGTCACGTAGAGGTTTCCGCAGCCGGTCTTCATGAGCCGCGTCGTTCCTTTTATCACGGCAGGCCTCTTCCGGGGCACGATCTTCTGTCGTCCTTCTTCGGGCTGTTTTTCGCCTTTTTTCCCTTTCGTGAGGACCTGCTGCTGCCTCGACCCGTCGCGGTACACGGTGACGCCTTTGCAGCCGAGTTCGTAGGCGAGGAGGTACACGTTTTCGACGTCGCGCGGGGTCGCGTCTTTCGGAAAGTTGACGGTCTTCGAAACAGCATTGTCGACGTATTTCTGGAACGCCGCCTGCATCATGACGTGGTCGGCGGGCGATATGTCGTGTGCCGTCACGAAGATCGCCTTGACGTCATCGGGTATCTCATCGAAGCCCTGTACCGATCCCGTCTCGGAAATCTGTTCCATAAGCCTCCGTGACCAGAAGCCACGTTCTTTGGCGACCTGTTCGAAGTACGGGTTGATCTCGATCAATTTCGTCCCTTCCATGACGGTTCTCACGTAGGAGACGGCGAAGAGCGGTTCGATGCCCGATGAACAGCCCGCGATGATGGAAAGAGTCCCCGTCGGGGCGATGGTCGTGACGGTCGCGTTCCGGAGGCGGATCTTGCCGTCATAGATGCTCCCTTCGTAATTGGGGAATACCCCCCGCTCTTCAGCGAGTGCGGACGAAGCCTGCTTCCCTTCTCTCTGAATGAATAACATCACCTCTTCCGCCAGGCGAACGGCACGCTCCGAATTGTAGGGGATTCCCAGCTGAATGAGCATGTCCGCCCACCCCATAACCCCGAGCCCTATTTTCCTGTTCGCGAGGGTCATTTCTTCGATCTTCTTCAGTGGGTACTTGTTGATATCGATGACGTTGTCGAGAAAATGGACGGCGTTCCGCGTGATCTCCCCAAGTTTCTCCCATTCGATCTCCCGGCGCCGCGCGTCGACCATGCGTGCCAAGTTGATCGAGCCCAAATTACATGACTCGTACGGGAGGAGCGGTTGCTCGCCGCACGGGTTCGTCGATTCGATGGTTCCCACCTTGGGCGTTGGGTTCGATTCATTTACCCTGTCAATGAAGACGATGCCGGGCTCGCCGTTTTTCCATGCATGCTCCACGATGAGGTGAAAGACGTCTTTCGCTCTCAGTGAGTTAACCACTTTTCTCGTTCTCGGATTGATGAGGTTGTACTCTTTATCTTCGAGCACCGCCCTCATGAATTCTTCGGTGATGGCAACGGAGATGTTGAAATTGTTGAACTTGTTCAGGTCGTCTTTGCACGTGATGAAACTGAGAATGTCAGGGTGGTCGACCCTCAGTATGCCCATGTTGGCTCCTCGTCGTGTACCTCCCTGTTTGACCGCTTCGGTTGCGGTATCAAAGACGGTCATGAAGGAAACGGGGCCGGACGATATGCCTTTCGTCGAGCCGACGATGTCGCCGTTTGGCCGTAGCCGCGAGAAACTGAATCCCGTACCGCCACCTGATTTATGGATGATCGCGGTATATTTGACCGCATCGAAGATCGATTCCATCGAATCTTCAACGGGAATGACGAAACACGCACTCAATTGCCCGAGCCGTCTCCCTGCGTTCATCAGGGTAGGACTGTTCGGGAGAAACTCGAGCGATGTGAGCATTCCGTAGAACTCCTGCTCGACCTTCTCGACCTTATCCTGCGATTTCCTGTAGCGTAGATCAGCGGCAGCGACGCACTTCGCGACCCTCCTGAAGAGGTCTTCGGGCGTCTCGATCACCCTGCCTTCCTCGTTCTTCTTCAGGTACCTTTTTTCGAGTACTTTGAGAGCGTTCTGCGATAGGTTGAGAACCTTTGTAGCGTCCATGTGCCCTCCTTTATGAAATTGCGATTGACTATACGTTGTATGGTTACGTTTGTGCTCCGTCATTTAACCACAATATATTGTGGAAGTCAAGAGGAAAATGCCGGCGACTTAATGGGTTGATTTTAAACGGTTTTTACGAACTGAGGGAATGCCTGCCAATACGAAAGCATTACTTTATGGTATCTGCTGTAAATATATATAATTCCGAATCTTTCCATGCATCTTCAGGCAAGCCTGCCTTTGTACAGATCTGGGCAAGGAAGGTCTTCCTATCCCAACGTTGCTCTACGGGCACCTGCGGTAGCAGCAGGCCGCTCCTGAACCCTTTCCTGATCACGAGGCCATGCTTGCCTATTTCGATGTCTTCGACCTTCTTCAATTTCTGGAGAGGAGAAAGGATAGAGATTTCTACCTCGATATCCTTGAGCTCGCTCTGTCTGAGCGGGGGAAATCTTGGATCGGATATAGCGGCAGCAATGGCATTTTTTATGACGGATTGATAGAGCGGCATAACCGCCTGCACGTGTCCTATGCATCCTCTGAGAGCGCCTTTTTCCTTGATCGTGACGAAGACCGCGCCGTCCGAGCGAAGCTTGGGATTGTTTATCTCCGGCTCGATCACTCGCCCGTCCTGAACGTACGTAGCGATCGCGGAGCGCGCCAGTGAAAGGAGTTCGTTCCGCTCATGAGCATTGAGAGGACTGGCGAAAAGACCGATCGAGGCGTATCCGACGACTCTCTCTTTCTCGCCTATCACATCTCCCGAATTCGCGTAGCGAAAGAGAACACCACGGTCTGCACCGCGTCTTTTGGCCACTTCCATCGCGATCATCGCTGCGATGGCTCCGCACATTTCCGATTCACCGCGATCGATTAGTTCTCCCACCGTCACGAGAGAGAGACGTTCTATCGCGTTAATGACCTTGCCATCCATTTCGAGAGCCCTCTGATAGCTGTGATAGTGAGAGAGATCCGTGCTCGCCACGATGAGGGTCTGTTCATCCATCATCTCGCTCAATGCCGAAACGAGATGATTGTACGTTTTCTTTGTCGGGGACCCGAGGATGATAGGTACTATCGTAAACGACTTCACGACGGACTGGAGGAATGGCAGCTGCACCTCGAGGCTATGCTCTTTCGCAAAAGCCTGCGGATAGTACCTTACGTCGGCATTCTCGTCGAGGAGCTTGTTCGCCGATGCCGTATCGATCTTGACGGTTCCAAGGGGTGTTCCGAAAGATCCGGACGTGTACACAGACGCCCCCCTGAACGCCTCGTGGTGGCTCTGGCCGATCAGAATAATTCTGCGCAGGGCGAGGTTCTGAAGCTGCTTGTATCCATGTGCGGCGACGCCTCCGGAATACCGATATCCCGCATGAGGCGAGATGAGAACAAGGAGTTTCCCTTCATGCGGAATGAACGGTGCACTCGCCAGAAACATATCGACGATGTCATGCAGCTCTTTTTTGTCGGAGGGGTAAAAGGTTCCCGCGACCGAAGGTTCCTTCACTGTCTGTGCGCATCCGTTCGCGATGAGACACGACAGGATGAGGAAGAACGAAAGGGCAAGGGGGGAGAGGCGCTTTTTCATGACTATTCCACCCGACGCCAGAACATCGCCTCTGTGAGGTGCTGCTCGGGCTTCCCGCCGGCGTCGACCGCCGCCGACAATAAGAGAGCGAGAATCCCTGCTCCAACAGTTTTGAGGAAGTCCCTCCTGCTCATGCGTTACTCCTTTCGAGATTCACGAGTTCGCGGTATGCCTGACCGGAAAGGAAGACGAGTCCCCTGTCAATTCCACACGCCCGGAATCGCGGTATTGCAGTAGCGGCACTTGCCGTTGACGACATGGTTCCCCTTCACGACGTATCCTGTCCTTTCGATGAGTACTTTCTTGCAGTTCGGACAGTATGTGTTTTCAGCCTCGTGGCGAATGTTGCCGATATACGCGAACCTCACTCCCGCGTCCAACGCGGTCTTCCTCGCACTTTCGAGCGTCTCTATAGGTGTCGGCGGCAGATTGGTCAATCTGTAGTGGGGGAAAAAACGCGAGAAGTGGAGGGGAACGTCCCTGCCCAGTTTATCGACGATCCACCTGCACATCTCCCTGATCTTCTTTGCGTCATCGTTCAGAGTCGGGATCACGAGGTTCGTGATCTCGAGCCATATGCCTTCTTCCTTCAGAATGACGAGGGAATCGAGGACCGGTTTCAGCCTGCCGCCGCACACGTTGCTGTAGAAATCTTCAGTGAACGCTTTGAGGTCGATATTGGCAGCGTCGAGATACTTCGACAGTGTCCTCAAAGGCCTTTCGTTTATGTAACCGCAGGAGTGCATGGTATTCTTGACCCGTTCTTTCCGGGCAGCGAGGGCCGTGTCGTACATATACTCGTAAAAGACGGTCGGTTCGGTGTATGTGTAGGCGATTGACGCGCATCGGTATGCGAGGGCGTTGCTGATGACTTTCGCGGGCGGGAGATCGTAGGTGTCCGTGTCTTCCGGTTTCGACTGGGAAATTTGCCAATTCTGGCAGAATTTGCAGGCGAGGACGCACCCTGCCGTCGCTATGGAGAAGGCGGTCGTCCCCGGAAGAAAGTGGAAAAACGGTTTTTTCTCGATCGGATCGACGTGCACGGCACACGGTCTTCCGTACACGAGGCTATAGAGTTTCCCGTCCGAGTTCGTACGGGTGCGACACCTGCTCCTTTGACCTGGCCCCAGAATGCATCCATTCGGACAGAGTTCGCACTGAACTATCTTCTCCATACTCCATTATAGAACGAATTATGCGGGAATGTGCGGAAAGCGAGGAGCAGGATCGCGGACGCGAGTTTAATCAGTGCGACGATGAGTGCGGCGGCCTGTACGCCGTAGAGGGGGACAATCGCGATCGAGGTGATGAGTGCGCCGATGAACGACCCTGAGAGGTCGAGAGCGTAGAGCAGTCCCGCGACCGATGATCCGACCGTAAAACTGGCAGCGCTGAATTGTGCGCCGCAGAGTATGCCCGCGAACAACGCGACGAAGAAAGGCATCAGAGGTTCTCTCAAGAGGAGCGAAGAGGCGACGGCGAGAAAAAAGAGGCCGGTGTCCAAGAGAATCAGGGGCGTGAACGGTTTGTGAAAGGTCCGGGCCGCCGAAGCGCCGACCCATACCCCCGCCATGAACAATGCGGCCAGCAAACCGATCATTTCGTAGATATACCCGTGGAGAGATTGAAAGACGAGGATTGCGATGAGTGAGAGCGAGAGACTCGCGAATCCTGTCGTGAATATCGTGAAGGGAACGGTCTTCTCCTTTTTTCGGAAGAGGACAAAAGCCATGAGAGAGAAGAAAAGCACTATCCCACCGACGATTACCCATGCTCGGGCGCGCATCAGGTGACCGAGCCACATTCCGCCGTGTACTTCCGTCCAGAGGACGAGATTATAGAGATAGGCGGAGGGCCTCGCATCGGTATTCACTGGGACAGTGAGCCGGAGGCGGTCACGGACATAGTGGACCCCGAATGACGAGAAAGCATCGCGGAAGAGGGACGAAGGGAAATAGGTGACGGGAATGGATCGTGTGAGGAATCGCGCTTCGAGTACGTGCGCGTCCGTCACCATAGGGGCGTCAGAGGCAAAGAGAAACCCGTACTCCTGTGAGGTGACCGCAACGTTCGGGAAGACGGACGCAAGCGCATTGAAGACGGAACCGTTCGCGATCTGCATGCTCCTACCCATGTAACCCGATGAGGAGAGCAGTTTTATCGAGATGATGCCGTCTTTTCTGAGAACGCTTTTCGCTTCGCGAAAAAAGTCCCGTGTGTAAAACCTGTTGATGCTCGCGGTCGTCGGTTGCGGCAGATTCACGATCACCATATCGTACGCGTCTTTTGCGGCGGACTTGACGAATCTCCTGCCGTCCTGAATGACGATGCGAACGCGCGGGTCTTTGAGGAACTGCGGGCCTTCAGCGGCATCGATCAGCTTCTCCGAAAGAGCGGCGAGTTTCGGATCGAGTTCAATGAAATCGACGCATGACACGGTATATTTGAGGATTTCTCTCAGGCAGCCGGGCGAACCGCCGATGACAAGCAGAGAGTCCGGGGAGGGGTGCATTGTCATCGGGACGTGAATGCCTCTTTCTTCAGTCTGAGGGTCGGGGTGGCTGTAGGCGAACTGGCCGTTTATATAAACGTTCGACTGCGTGCCTTGGCTTACGACCGTGATCTCGCCGATCTTCGATTCCTGGGAGAGCACAGTGGCTCCTCCTCGCATTGGGACCGAAGGAACCTGCGCACGGAAAGCGAAAAAGAGGATAAGGGGCACGAACCCGAGCGAAAGGAGGGCTTTTCTTTTCCCGAGGTACGTTGCCGCAATGACGTTGCAAAGCGAGACGACGATGCAGAGTTCGAGGCTGTCGATCCTGGAAGCGAGGGCGAAGGTGAACAGGATTCCGCCGCAACATGCGCCGAGGGACTCGAGACCGTAGACTCGACCCGCGGGATTGCGAGATCCCGCGTATGAGACGGCGAGGGGAAACTGGACGCCAAGGATTAGGCAAATGGGCGCCAGTATGACGGCTGTCGCAATGATCGTTGCCGCCAGGGACGTAGCCTCTCCCGGTGTGAGCCATGACGAGGAACGGCATAACTTTATGGCGAGAGCGGTCGGTACCGCGAAGAGGGCTGAGACAATGAAGGAATAACAGAATGCGTCCGCTCGCGAGAACCGTTTTCCGAGAGCGCTCCCGATTCCGACGTAGAGGAGCCAGAAGGAGAGCGTGATACCGATAGTCAGCTCGTTCCCGGAGAATGTGGCAAGGAGAAGTCTCAGCACGGCGATCTGGAGGAGTAGTGAAGCGGCGCCCATGAAGATGAAGAGGAACGGCGAAGGCACGGATGCGGGGGGCATGTTTGATTATACTGGATGAGAGAGATGGAGAAAAGAGCGAGCCGCCACACGCGTGGCGGCTCGGGTGATGACGGGATTACTCCGCTTTGACTGGAATCTTCTTGGTTTCTTTGATCGCTTTTTCTGACTTGGGGAGTGTAACCGTCAGAACGCCTTTCTTGAATTCCGCCTTCACCTTATCCACATCGATTTCGGTCGGCAGCGGGATCGTGCGCGTGAAGGAGCCGAATGTCCGCTCCATCCGGTAATAATCCTTTCGCTTCTCTTCCTTCTCCTCCTTCTTCTCTCCCTTGATGGTAAGCGCATCCCTCGTGAGGGAGACGTCGATATCCTTCTCATCCATGCCCGGCAGCTCCGCGATCACCGATATATCTTTATCGGATTCCTTCACGTCAATACTCGGGGTGAAGGCACCGAAACGCCCCCTGAACGGCTCGATCTCAAATCCCCGGAAGAAATAGTCGAACAGTGAATTGATCTCCTGGCGGAGGAGCAAAAAAGGATGAAACTCTTCCCTCCGAACAGGGACACTCTCCCTCTTGACAGGTACCACGTTTTTCTTTGCCATCGTAACGCCCTCCTTTCTCTGCTATGCCTCTGCCTTAACCGATATTTTTTTCGTTTTGACGATATCGGCCTTGGGAAGCACGATTCTTACGACACCGTTCTTGACGGTTGCCTCGATTCTTTCTCTATCGACTTCATCGGTAAGAGTGAAGACCCTCTGATAATCACCGATACCATATTCCGAAAGGGAGAGGGTATGCTTTTCCGGTACGTCGGGTTCGACCCTCCCGTAGATCGTCAGAATATTCTTTTGGAGAGTAATATCGACCGACTTCTCGTCGACACCCGGCATATCGGCGATTACCACGATATCGTCTTTACGTTCGACGATATCGACGGCCGGGGAGTAAACCTTTCGTTCCCGGGTGAGTTCGCCTTTTTCCGGGGTTTCCGCTTCTTTTTTCTGGACATCTTTCGTTGTGGATGCCACAGTGTGTCACCTCCTTGTTTGCGATCAATCGGATTTTACCGAGATTTTCTTCGGTTTCTCGGCTTCTGCACGCGGCGCGATGATGCGCAAGACCCCCTTGCTGAATTTTGCTTCTACCGTGCCGGCTTCGATGGCGAAGGGCATCTCGATTGTCTTCGTGAACTGCCCTGTCCATCTTTCTCTCCGGTGATACGATTCCCCATCCCTGAGTTCCTCGGGGTCGCGAGAACCTCTGATCGTCAAAGTCTTTCCGGTAACCGAGATGTCGATGGATTGAGGATCCACGCCTGGTATTTCTGTCGTGACAATTGCTTCTTCACCGGAAGCCCAGACGTTTACGAGGGGAAACTCCGCGAAAGGCGCGGTCGTCCACCGATACAATGCTCTCCTCATACGCTCGAAGTCTGCCCAGGGGTCCCAAAGTCGTCCAAACCTTTCAAAATCTGACCATACCATAATCAGTCACCTCCTACGACGTTAATTTTTGTATTAGAGAGATTTCGTTAGCACTCTAGATACGTGAGTGCTAACATGTTTTACTTTAACACATTTTTGGAAAATGTCAAGAGGTTTGTTTTAGGCGGCGACATTATGGCATGGAAAGTGCTAAAAATCGTGAAGATTACGATTTTAACGTAAAGAGGTGGTTATGGAGGCAATAGCAAGAGAGCTGAAACAATTCAATTTTCCCGAGATAATCGTCGAGCTTTACAAGGCTCGAAAGACGGGGACGCTCATCGTTTACACCGGAGACGTTACCAAAAAAGTCTATTTCGACAGGGGAAATGCTGTCTTCGCTGCGTCGACGGACGAGGACGAGAGGCTTGGAGAAACCCTCATCAAGCTCGGGAAAATTACCCTCGAACAGTACGAAGAATCGGTGAGAATTCTCAAAGAGACGGGTAAGCGGCAGGGGTCGATTCTCGTTGAATTAGGGTACCTCGCCCCGAGGGATCTCGTCTTGGGCGTAAAATCGCAAGTGCGCGAGATCATCTATAGCCTTTTCCAGATCGAAGATGCCGATTTCGAATTCAATGAGTCGGAACTGCCGACCCGCGAGGTGATCACCCTCCAGATGGGGATAGGGAATCTCCTCTACGAGGGTATAAAGAGGATCGGCAACGTGGTACGCATCAAGCGATCGATACCGCAAATGGATGCGGTCCTGGAGCTCTGCCACGAATCCGAGCGACACTTTCCGGATATCATTCTGAGTCAGAAGGACAAGGTGATGCTCTCGATGATCGACGGGGAAAAAACGGTGAAAGATCTGATCGATAGCACTCCGGCCGCGACGTTCGAAGCGATGAAGACTATTTCCGTCCTCCTCGTTGCGGGATTCGTAAGAGTAAAAGAACGAAAGAGATCGAATTCTGCTTTAGACATACCTTCGACGGCAAGTGACCCATCGGTTCCTGCCGATAGGAATGACGGGGAATCTTTCGAGGACCGGGTCGCGAACTTCTTTGCGGATCTCTACGCACGTGCTCCGCATGAGATACTCGGCATTCATGAAGGGAGCGATACCAAGAGCGTCGAGGAGACGTATCATCAGCTCGTCCGGGAGTTTCACCCCGACCACGCCCTTGAGTCGAGCGACCCTCTGATGCTCGATAAGTTGCTTGCCATTACGGAGGCGGTGCAGCATGCGTATGACCTCCTCAAGGATGACATTTCGAGGCAGTCCTATTTCCACAGGTTATCACGAGAGACGGAGGGAAAACGTGTCGAGGAATGGCAAGAGAGCGGTGAACCGTTTGGTTCTTCTGCAGAGGGCTCAGAAACGTATCCCCCGGACGATGAACCGGTCGAACCGGATATCGGAGAGAGAAGGCACGACGTTCTTTTGAATGGGTTTTCGCTTGACGAGCCACCGGCTTTCCCGGATTACACATTCGAGGAACAGTGTGAAGGCATTGTGGCGGTGGGGAAGGAGGATTCCGACATTTCCTTGACGCCGGAGAGCGGTCCCTTCGGGGCGTACGGAGGAGAAGGTGCTCCGCGCGAGGGGGAATATGCTCACACACCCGATAACGTATCGGGAGAGGTCTCGGATGAGCGGTGCAGCGGCTTCAACAACGACCAGTCTACCTTATCCTGGGAGGAGAGCAGCGCGATCGAGGGAAGAGCGGAAGGGACGGAGGAAGGTGACACAGGAGATCAAGCGGTCGAGCCTGTCGTTACCGATGAGGGCGCGGATTCAGAATCGTACGGTATGCCTGCCCCATTGTCTCAGAATGACGAGAACGAGCGGCCGGAAACGGGCATCAACGCGCCGGAGAGGAGAAGACATAAGCGGTATAAAGTGCGGGATGCGCGCATGAGCGGGGAAATGGTATGTCTCAGAGAAGCTCAGATCGTCGATATGAGTGTGAGCGGCATCGCACTGAAGGTGGACAAGCAATTGCGGGTCGGCAGGGAGTATCTCCTCAATCTCCAGGGGAACGGCTCAGTGATTACGGTCAAGGCTGAGGTGGTGAGATCGACGCTGATCGAATCGAAGGTCAGTCAATCCGGAGACGTCGTTCCGCTCTATCTTGTCGGGATGGCCTTTAGAAATATTAACGATGAAGTGAGGGAGAACCTCGAGGAGTTTATTAACACTCGCAAGATCGAGGAAAAGCGGACCGGGAACGGCAAAGAGCGCGACGGGAGCGAAGCGCAGGCGAGATTCCGTGTCGATGCCGCGACGACAGTTCTCGATCTCAAGACGCGGTGTGAAGTAAAGGTGTTAAGTCTATGCGGAATGCTCATCGAAAGTCAAAACACCGCCGGCATCAATGATACGCTGCGAATGACCATATCGCTCGCCCATGGCAGAAACGTCGACATTTCGGGAAGGGTTGTTTCGTGCAGGGCTCTCCCTCACCGCGGGGAACGGTATGAGATCGCTATAGAGTTTATGGAGTTCTCCGGGGACGGCAAGGAGATTCTCAGAGAATTCCTGGATTCTATCGATCGCGAGAGCGTGATGCGCGGTGGAATCGAGGGGCGGGAGACGGAGATCGTTAATTCCGTTGCACGGCTGGAAAGAGACGTCGGGGAGCAACCACCTCTCCAAGACGAAACGCACTCAGAGACGGGCAGCACAGTGGACGGAGAATCCGTGACCTTCGGAATAACCCACGACCGCTTGATCGAGCTTACGGAGGAGATAAAGACATTGATTGCCGAGTTCCGAGAAGAGGTCGCTAAACTCCGCGCTGTCACTTCCGGTAAAGATGTCGTCATTCCTGAAACACGGGATCTCCGTGGGGCTGTGACGGCTCCGAGATCGGAGGTATCGGAGCGAGATAGTTCGCTTCCATCCGACGAGGTGTGGCAGGACGCATTTGTCGACATACCCGAGACTGTGGAGAAATACCTAGCGGAAGAGCCCGCCGAGCGCTCTTCGGAAATGAACGCCGACGTTCCGCGTGCGAGGCGTGCACCGAAGAAGAAGAGGCTATGGTATATCCTCGTGCCCGTGCTCTTTTTGATGGCGGCAGGCGTATCTTTCTTCTTTATCTCGTTGCCGGATGGGCAAAAAGCGGTGGTCGAGCGTGCCCGACCGATCGGGGGCACGGCCGTGACGAGCGGGGTCGAACCACAACGCAGTGGGCCCAGCTCTCCGGATGCAGCGAAAACACCCCCTGCCGTTGCCCCGGGCGTTGCACTCCATACCGTTAGCCTTATCGCCTCCGATACGACATGGGTATCTGCGACGTTTGACGAGAAGACGACCAAGGAGATGCTCCTCAGGCCGGGCGACAGGATATCATGGACGGTGAAAAGGAACGTCTCTCTCGTCATCGGTAATGCAGCCGGTGTGAAAGTGGTGTTCGACGGACAAGAAATCGTTCTGCCGGGAGGAAAGGGGAAGGTTGTGAGGACAAGATTGCCGCAGTCGGCACATTGACTTCTCTTAAGAACGTTTCCCGTGCTCCCCTCATCTTTCAGAGGGGATCTCTTCTGGCGCGATGTCTTGATCGGCAAAGTAGCGGGTCTTATGCGCAATAATCCGGTTTCTCCCTTCCTGTTTGGCGCGATAGAGCAATCCGTCGGCAAGCTGAATCGTTCTGGAAAGGGAGTCTGCATCGTCCGGGAAGACGGCTACCCCTCCACTGATCGATATGCACCCCAAAGGCTGCGATTCACGATTTTCGAACGGATGATTGGAGATCGTTTCGCGGACGCGTTCAGCATAAATGAGCGCGTCTTGTTTCGAGGTTCCTAACATCATAACGATGAATTCCTCACCGCCATAGCGCGCAAAAACGGCGTGTTTTCGCGTGATGCTGCTCACTAAAGACGTGAGTTCGATGAGGAGTTTATCCCCCGCGTCGTGTCCGTTCGTGTCGTTATAGTTCTTGAAATGATCGATGTCGAAGAGGAAGATGGCAATCTGGCTGCCGTCGCGTATGGCCTTTTCGACGAAAGAGTGCCCCATTTCGATGAAATAATTTCGATTGCTGATACCGGTCAGAGGGTCGGTATTGGCCTGTTGCTTGGCCTCTCCGAGCATTGTTTGGTTCACGAGTGCCACCCCCGCAATGTCCGCGATCATCTTGAGAAGGCTGCTCTCGTTCCCGGAGATGTTCTGTGGTTTTCCGATGCCGATGACACCGAGGACTTTTTGCCGGAAGAGAATCGGCGCAGCCATCCAGTATTCGTATGCGGTCGAGTCATCCCCGTTCTCCCGGAGGGGCGCCCTTCGTATCTGATTCCTCGTCCTCACGATCTTGTCGCGTGCAGCGCGCTCGATCAATTCGAGGTTGTTCGCGTCATCGGCGGAGCACTCGGCGGAACCGCTTTGGGACTGATATCGACGGAGTGTGCCGTCCGAAAAATTGTACAAATAGAGTGCTACAAAAGGAGCTGGAATGATGTCCTGAATGAGGAGGGTAACGGAGTCGATTATTTGCCGTAAGGTCAGCGTTGAGTTCAGATGCTGGATGATGGTCGGGACCTTGAACATGAACATCAAGTACTGGGAGTTGAGCGCATTGAGCCCATCGATTTTCCGCTGGAGATTCCTGATTTCCCTGTCGCGGGAGAGGATCTCCCTGACATAGGTGTCGTCTTTTTCTTTCCGCTCGGTCACCTGGCCTTCCCGGTTTCCGAAATATTTTCCGATCCGGAATGCGGCGACGAAGATTCCGATCAGCACCAGTACTCCTGCTCCTATCACGAAGGGGGTCATCCTATCTGTCTCCTTTCGCTTAGTATAAGAAGAGGATTGTGCCGGCCAATCCTACGGAGGTAGGACGCAGGAAAAAACTGGAGGGATGAACTCGGTTGGTGCCGAAGGCGGGACTCGAACCCGCACGGAGCGGACTCCGAGGGATTTTAAGTCCCTTGCGTCTACCAATTCCGCCACTTCGGCACGCTTGATTGTAAGGGATTGCCGGAATATGAGTCAATCGATCGAATCCCGGGTCAACAGCGCGAACGGCGCGAGCGCGGGTGTCCCGCTGATCCGTGGTCTTCCGGCAACGTTGCTCTTATAATAGGACGACGATGTCGACACATGGCCGGTTACGATTCATCGGGCTCATACTCTGTGCGCTCGGCGTCATCGTTCCTCTCGTCAGTATTCCATCGTCGTCAGCGTTCGACGGTGACGATAGTCTTCTCTGGCGAGTCGTGCGTGGAATCTGGACGGGCGAGGTTGTCCTACGGGAAGGAAGGATGAGCATAGAGCCGGATCGGGACGAAGCATTATACGAGGAGTTTTTAAACTTTAGCGGGGCGCACCCGTATATGAAATCGCTCTCGGAAGAAGAGCGGATCGACGTGTTCTACGACGCGCGTTATAGAGGACTGATGCCGAGGATGACCTTCATCACGAAACTGACCAAAAAGAAGGTGGTCACTGTGCAGAAGAAGGTAGCCGTGTCCAATCGGTCACTTTTTTTCGGCGGACTCTTCTTGATCGCGACCGGTATCGGACTCCGTGCCGTGGCGTCGAAAGAAAAATGGCGGTCAGGTCATCGATGAAGGCGTGCCCTTCCTGAACAAATTCTCGAGCGCCTTCCGGGCGTCTGCGTTCGTTGCATCCTCGGACGCAACCTGCGATTCCCCGAACGTGAAGAAATCACAGAAGTTTGCCTTGTCCCGAACACGCTGATATTCCGCTTTCGGTTCTCTGCACTTGTTATGACTTTTCTCGGAATAGAACGTGCAGTTCAGACAGATGTGGAGATCACCGCCACAGTGAGGGCAGATCGATTTCCTCGAAAAATACTTATCGAGGGCGATCTGTTTTCCGCACAGTGCACATGTTTTCATAGCGCACTCCGCTCTCTCCCGCGATTCACGCGCTGCGCGAAAAGCGACCGATCGTGCAACGCGTCATTCGCTACTCGACCTTCTTTATGAATTCCTCGACGGGGAGTGCTGCAAGTGTGAGGAGTTGCACCGAACCGCGGGACCCCAGTTCTACAGACATTTTCATGATCGTCGTGTTGTCGGCGGCCTCGACAATATTGACGAAGTCGTATGGTCCGAGAACGGCGTACTGTTCTTTGACCTTAACACCCATTTTTTCCAGTTCTTTGTTTACCTCCAGTATCCTCTTCGGATTTTCCTTGATCGTTTTTCTCCCTTCGTCGGTGAGTGTGCTCAGGACGACATAATATGCCATTCTCTCCTCCTTGTCTTATGATATCGCCTGCTAGAAAACGACGTATCGATTTTCCCCAGGCGTGCTCTCATTATACCAGACAAATATTCGATTGCAAGGTCCCGGCGCATCACGATGGTCACAAATGTCTCCCTGCTCGGTCGTCAGTCAAATTGACATCTCTCTGAATCGTCTGATTAAATTAAGCATGTGGGAATATACGGAGAAGGTTCGGGAATTCTTTCTCCATCCGAAAAATATCGGAGAGATCGAGAATCCGGACGCGGTTGGCGATGTCGGCAGTATCGTGTGCGGCGACGCACTGCGACTGACCCTCAGGATCGATCGTGAGACAGATACCATACTGGATGCGAAGTTCCAGACATTTGGTTGTGCGAGCGCGATCGCAAGTTCTTCGGCGCTCACCGAGATGATCAAGGGTAAAACGATCGATGAGGCGCTCCGGATATCGAACCAGGATATCGCGGATTACCTCGGAGGGCTGCCGAAGGAGAAGATGCACTGCTCTGTCATGGGGCGTGAAGCCCTCGAAGCCGCAATCGCGAATTATCGTGGCATTCCGCTCGCTGCCGAGGAGGAGGGGAAGGTCGTCTGCAAGTGCTTCGGTGTGACGGAAGAGAAAATCAGGCGGGTCGCCCGGGAAAACGACCTCACGAGCGTCGATGAGATCACGGATTATACGAAGGCAGGCGGAGGATGCGGCGAGTGTCGCGGTGAGATAGAAGCCATTCTGAAAGACGTCTGGTCGTTCGCACCTCCCGAGAAACCGGAAAAGAAGAGAGCGTTGACGAACCTCCAGAAGATTGCACTCATTCAAGAAATCATAGAACGGGAAATCAGGCCCACACTGCAAGCTGACAGCGGCGATGTGGAATTGATCGATATCGAGGGAAATAAGGTGACGATCGCACTCCGCGGCATGTGCACCGGGTGCGTGATGTCGGGGGTCACGGTGAGCGGCATCGAGGCAAAGCTCAGGGAACTGGTCTCCGACGGTATTTCCGTCGAGGCGGTATGAAGACCGTCTACCTCGACAATAACGCGACGACGCGGGTCGCGCCCGAAGTGCTCGAGGAAATGATCCCCTATCTCCGCGAGTGGTATGGCAATCCTTCGAGCATGCATACCTTCGGGGGCCAGTTGCACCGGACGATCGAAGAGGCGCGGGCGAAGGTCGCGGCCTTCATCGGAGCCGAGGCCGAAGAGATTATTTTCACGAGCTGCGGGACGGAGAGCGACAACACGGCGATTATGAGTGCGGTCGAGTCTTTTCCGCAGAAGAGACACATTGTCACGACTCGCGTTGAGCATCCGGCGGTATTGAATTTTTGCAAGCACCTCGGTCGGAAGGGATACCGAATTACGTTCGTGCCGGTGAACGGTCAGGGCCAGTTGAACATCGCCGAACTTGTCAAATCTCTCGATGATGACACAATTCTCGTATCGGTCATGTATGCGAACAACGAGGTCGGCAACGTTTTCCCGATCGCCGAGATCGCTTCCGTGCTGAAAGAACGCCGCATCCTCTTCCATACGGATGCGGTGCAGGCCGCCGGGAAAATTCCGCTGAATATGAAAGAGCTGCCGGTCGACATGGCGTCATTGTCCGGACATAAGCTGCACGCGCCCAAGGGGATCGGCGTGCTCTATGTCCGCAAGGGAACCCGTTTTTTTCCGTACCTGATCGGCGGGCACCAGGAGCGGGGGAGGCGTGCCGGCACGGAGAATGTTGCATCCATCATCGGTCTCGGGAAGGCGTGTGAAATTGCGGCAAAAACGATGGAAGAGGATGTATCTCGCATGTCCCGACTGAGGGATAAACTCGAGCGAGCGCTCCTCGAGCGCTGCCCTGACGTGCGGATCAACGGCGATGTGTCGAACAGATTGCCGAACACGACGAACCTGAGCTTCGCTTACGTGGAAGGTGAGGCGATTTTGCTCCGGCTGAACGAGCACGGTATCTGCGCGTCGTCGGGGTCCGCGTGTTCATCGGGTTCCCTCGAACCGTCGCACGTCCTCCGCGCTATGGGCGTCCCCTTTACCATGATACACGGGTCCGTCCGTTTTTCACTCAGTCGCTCTACGACGGAAGCCGAGGTGGATCGGGTCATAGACGTGATGCCGCAGGTCATCGCGGATCTGAGGAGGATGTCCCCCTTCGGCAAAGCTCGTTCGGAAACGTTCACGCGTCCGTGACGCGTCTCGCCGCTCTCCGCAGGAGCTGAGCCGGTCTCAGCCGAATCGGTCTGAAGAGAAACGATGTGAACTGCCCGTTCAGAAAGCGTTTCCTGTGCGCGCGACCGGTCGGATTCAGTTTGAGTGCCACCGAATGCTCCCAGTGCTGGAGAAAGTCCACGATTCTGTCGAGTGACTCCCGGTGCAGTTTCTCGATCTGCTCCCTGTCGGGCAGGTTCGTGACGAGATTTCTGTCGATAAAGTCGCCCACGCGCGGCGGGTAGCAGATCGTGAGGTAAACCACTCCCCTGAGGATTCTCTTGTTCGTCTTGAAGGAAAAGATGAAGCGGTCGAGAGAATTCTGGAGAAAGATGTCGTTCCTCATCTGAACGTCCGGCTCGATGAAAACGGCCTGCTGCCAGTATTTTCTGTCGATGATCGCGTCCGCTTTCATTTCGAGCAGCGTATGGCGCACGCTCTTCTTGTTCGCCGTGTACACGTTGTGGGCAACCGTGTCCGCCGCGAGATGGCAGAGGTACCCATACACGAACGCTTTTTGCTGGTTCGTCTTTGCGAGGCTCAGAAGGTTGAACGCGAATCCCCAGTTGTGCGAGTTCCTGTGGTCGGGAAGATACTTCTTCCCCGCGACGATATCCGCCATGAGATTACCGTAAATGAAGTCCTTCCGGTGACGCTTGATTATTCTGTAAATGCTCGGAGGGATGAGCGCACCGAGCGACAATACCTCATTGCCCAGATACGTGTGGGTCAGCGGACCCCAGGCAAAGGCGAGTGACGGCACGCACAGGAGGGAGATGACGAGGAGAAGAATGAATGCCATTATCGTGCGAAGTCCCTCACGAGGGTCGCGAGCAGTCTGACGCCGATGCCCGAAGCTCCTTTGGGAATGTAGGGTCGTTCTCGCTCCGCCCACGCGGTTCCCGCTATGTCGAGGTGAACCCACGGCGTGTCTCCGACGAACTGGGAGAGAAAGTACGCGGAGGTGAGGAGCGCGCCACTTTTCCCGCCTGTATTTTTGAGATCAGCCACGTCGCTCTTCAGATACTCGGCACAGTCTTCGGCAAGCGGCATCTCCCACACCGTCTCCTGTGTCTGCTCGCCCGCTCTTTTCACTGCGTCGAGCAGCTCTCTCCTATTCCCCATCATTGCGATCGCGCAATGGCCGAACGCGATGGCACACGCGCCCGTCAGCGTCGCGATGTCGATAATCGCTCTCGGTTTATAGCGTAATGCGAAAGCGATCGCATCTGCAATGGTCATGCGTCCTTCAGCGTCGGTACTGATGATCTCGATCGTCTTGCCGTTGAGCGAGCGGACGACATCTCCCGGCCGGGACGCTGATCCCCCCGGCAGATTCTCCGTAGCGGGCAGAATCCCGATCACATGGACCGGCAACTGCGCCAGAGAGATCGCCCTCATGACACCGAGCACCGCCGCACCTCCCGCCATGTCGTACTTCATCTTTTCCATGCCGTCCGCCGGCTTCAGAGAGATCCCGCCGCTGTCGAAGGTAACGGATTTCCCGATGAGAACAATCGGTTTTCCCTTTGATCCCCTGTACTCGAGTATGATGAATCGGGGAGGTTGATCCGATCCGCGCGCGACGGAGAGGTAAGATCCCATGCCCAGACCTTTGGCATCCTTCTCGTCGAGGATCGTCACTCTGAGCCGGGAAGTCCGGAGGGAGCACGCCGCCCGGGCGAGGTCCGATGGCGTCATATCGTTCGCCGGGGTGTTCACTAAATCTCGCGCAAAGTGAACGGACGATGAAAGCGTCCGTATCCAGTTCACTTTCGTCCGAAGGTCTGTCGACGGCTGCGCGAGGACGGTACAGCGCGCGATCTCGCTCGTCTTTTTTTCGCTGGCGTACTTTCGGAATCGATAGGTGCCGAGGAGCAATCCCTCGAGGAAGTCGGCCTCGGACAATCCGTGCGCACGCAGAAGAGTCGTTGACAGGGCAATGTCGTTCATACGGACCTCGCGGAGGCTCGTCCCTGATTTTCCGCCCGCCTGGCGGACTCGCTCCGGAGAAAGATCCCCTTTTTTGCCGAGACCGATGAAAAAAATTCTCTGCGGCTTTATCTCCGGGGGCGCCGGAACGAGGAGCGATTCGTTCTTCTGGGCGCGAAATTCTCTGCCGAATACCCTGCCGATGAGAGCCGCGAGCGAGGGATGGAGATCGGCGTATCGCTCTCTTTCGTTCTCGACAAAAGGCAGGATTAACGCGTCACAGGCGCAATCGGTTTCTCTCTGTTTCCGGATCGAAATATCCATTGCGGTAAAGATATGGTTCATTATAGCGGATTCCCGCAAAAAAGGTCGCGTGCGGCAGCGAGCCCCGGCGGAGGAAAGAGCATACGAACGGGCAGATCGAGGGCCGTCTCTAAACGTCACGTCGCACGTAGACGGGAGGCGACGAGAATGGTCAAGCGGGAGATTCGGGGACGTGCGACGAATTGACAGGAGCCTTTTTTTTCGTAATCATGTCTTCATGGCGGGTGGGACACGTTCTCTCGAATTGACGCGACCGGCGATAGAAGGCCTCTACGGGTTTCCCTTTACCGACGGCAACAGGGTGACACTCCTCTGGAAAGGCGCCGATTCATTTCGCTCGATCTTCGATGCCCTCGAATCCGCGCTGCACCTCATCTGTCTTGCATTCTATATCTTTCGCAACGACGAGACGGGAACCGAGCTTGCGGCGATTTTGAAGAGAAAGGCGAAGCAAGGGGTACGGGTGTGCGTCCTCTACGATCACTTCGGCTCCTTCGGCACCCCCCGCCGATTTTGGGCGGAAATGAAGGAAGCGGGGGTCGAGATCAGAGCGTCGCGTCCGTTCAAATGGTCGAGACCGTTTCGCTACATTCACCGCGATCACAGAAAGTTGATTATCGTCGACGGAGTGAAAGTTTTTACCGGGGGATTGAACATCGCGAACGAGTACAGAGGGTTTCATCGCCTGCGGCAGGTGCGGGGCTGGAGAGATACTGGCATCCTGCTCGAAGGACCGATCGCGAGGACACTCCTGTCGATATTCGAGAAGAGCTGGCGGGCGTGGGGGGGCGATCCGATCGGTTTTGAAGGAACAGTTTCTCCCGTGGTGGACGGCTTGCCCGTCATTCCGATCTTCGCCGACTCGGCGAGAGGTCGCCGGAGAATGCGAAAACTTCTCTATTTCAGCATCGCGGCGGCGCAGCGCTGTATCTACCTGACGACGGCGTACTTCGCGCCGAGCAGGAGGATGCTCCACGCGTTGGCGGAAGCCGAGGCCCGTGGCGTGGACGTAAGACTCCTGCTCCCGGGAAAGTCGGACGTCGTCGCGGCGTACTATGCGGGAAGAGCATTTTTCACGAAGCTCTTGAAGGCAGGTGTAGACGTGTATACCTACGAGGGGGAAATCCTCCACGCGAAAACGGCTGTCTTTGACGGTGTCTGGAGTGTGATCGGGTCTGCGAACCTCGATTTCCAGTCCCTGCGAAAGAATGACGAGGGGAATGTCGGCATCATCGATCGGGATTTCGGAAACCGGATGACGGCACTCTTCTTCGAAGACCTCGCACATTCGTCGCAGGTGAGGCTTGAAGAATGGAAACGGCGTCCCCCGTGGGAGAGGGTGAAGGAACGGTTCTTCGGCGTCTTCAGGAGATGGTTGTGATCGCCGTACGCTCTGCTTACTGCTGCGACGCGGGAAGCTTCTCAACGATCATGTCGATGACCGGAAAGTAGATATCAAAGGTGGTTCCTTTGCCGGCGACGCTCTTCACATCGACGTATCCCTTGTGATCTTTGACGATCCCGTAAACAGTAGCGAGACCGAGACCGGTACCCTTTCCTTTTTCCTTCGTCGTAAAGAACGGATCGAATATTCTGGGCAGGATCTCCGCTGGTATGCCCGTCCCGGTATCGGATATCGACAGGACGACGTATCGCGCGGGCGTTACAAAGGCCGGTATGTCGCCGTGCCCGGTTTCCGCGTCCACGAAGCACGTCGACATGGTCAGAACGCCTCCCTCCTGCATAGCGTCTTTTGCGTTCACGAGGAGATTCATGATAACCTGTTCGAGTCGGTTAGGGTCCCCCCTGATAATATACGTGTTCTTGTCGAGGGCGAGGTTGAATGTGATCGTCTTTGGGAGGGCCCCCTCGAAAAGCTTAACGGTGTCATTGATCACATCGTGGAGATCGATCGTCAGCATTTCATGGGGTTCCCGCCGCGCGAACCGCAACATTTGAGCGATCATGATTCCCGCCTTGCGCGCGGAGCTTTCGATATTCAAGACCCTCTGTCTCGACAGGTCATCAAGATTCCCGAACTCGAGCAGGATCTGCGCGTAGCCCAGAATCGAGGTCAGGATGTTGTTGAAGTTGTGGGCGATGCCGCCGGCGAGAATGCCTAGCGACTCCATCTTCTGCGAATGCATCAACTGTTCCTCCAACCTCTTCTTCTCGGTGACATCCCTGTAGAATGACTGGATGTACGTGTCACCGGCGATGTCGATTGCTTTTGCGCTGACTTCGATAATGACGGTACCGCCCCTGTCTTTGTCGAGGGCGATTTCGTAGATGATCGATTCCGAGGCGAGGATCCTGCGCATTCTCTCACGGTGACGTTCAGGGTCATTCGTGCCCTCGATCGACGCGATATCGTTGCCGATCAGCGCCTCTCTCTCAAGTCCCGTGATCTCGCATGCTCTCTGATTCACGTTGAGGATCCGGCCGTTCCTGTCGAGAATGACGATGCCGTCGGTAGCGTTCTCGAATATCGACCGGTGCCACGACTCGGAAACGGCGAGATCTTTTGTGCGCTCATCTACTAATTTCTCAAGCTGTTCCGAATATTCTTTAAGTCGAGCTTTATCCTTTTGTAATTCATATTCGAGCGTAAGGTTCCTAAGTAGTTGTTGGTGGCTCTGATATCTCCAGAAAAGTCCAATACTGATTGAAGCGATTAAAAAAACATTATTCATCAAGAACAGCCTATGATCGGTGATGGTGTCAAATATAAGGATAGGTATGACGTAAACGCCGTAGGCAAAAAAAGCAAAAAAAGCGGTTAACAGAGGAGAAACAGGAACAAATCCGAAAATGAAAATGAGTGCGAGAATTATTCCGGCATAGTAAGGCGAGCGGTGACCTCCATATGCAAGGATCATCAGTTCAATCGTCACGCACGTAACAATGACGGCAAGAGATATTATCACTGATTGGAACGCGATGTTTTTTCTCAGTCTTATAAGTAGTGCTAGGAAGATGAGCAGAAAAAAAGCGATTAACCGATATATCAAAAAAAGCGTGAAGTTTGCGGGGATCACAAAATAATCAAGCACAGCGAGCGAGAGGAACGTCACAGCTCCGATAATGAGGAGGATAGGTCCGTACGTGTGAGTCAGATCGACGATTGCCCGGCGGGCATGAAGATGTTTCTCGTCATCGATTGCATAAGTGGCTAAAAATTTGTGCACCATAAAATTTCTATAAGAAACAATTAAACAGTGTCTTTTCTTTTTAGAATCCTTTGCGCGGTGTCATAAGCGGAGTATATTACCCCTGGAATTCCTAACCCTTGTGTTGTCCAGTGTCCAACACTGTATAAATTCTTTATTATGGTGGAAAGTCTAAAATCAGTATTTGCTATTTGTGCTGGCGTACTTGCCCACCCGTAGGCGGCTCCTCTGTAGTTGAGCGTATAGCGGAAAAGCGTCATCGGAGTCGCTGCATCGCAGAAGGAAACAGCGGAGGTCAAACCCGGTATTACAGTCCGCTCTATCGATTTCATAAACAGATGCAGATAGTTCTTTTTATTCTGTTGCCAGAAGTGTTTGTTTTTGAACGATGAATTGACAAGAGCCATGATACACTTCTTGCCAGGTAAGACGCGAACCATGAACCTGTCGATCCCGAAGAGGTCGCCCTTTTGCGCGGCAGAATAAGCTTTGTCCAAGTCGTATTCCGAAAGAAACCATATATTGCTCCCGGGCAACGGTAGCATATCGATATCCTTGTTCAGGCCTAGGTATGCAATGAACATCGAAAGTGAGGGCACCATTTTTTTGATCATTGTGATGAAAGCTTCATGGATCGTCTGTCCCTTAATGAGGAGGAGGCACGTCTGTCTGGTATCACAATTCGCTATGACATATTTTGCGGGATAGAACCTCTCTCCTTTAATCCGTATACCTTCTGCTTTCCCGTCCTTGACGGTAATGGTATCGACGTGGGCTGACAACTTTAAGTCCCCGCCATATTCGCGGAATCGCGCAGCAAAAGCATCCGGTAAGCTTTGCATACGATCGTTTGGATAATAGCCGCCATCAAGCATGAATTCACGGAATATGTTAATGCCAATGAATGCGGACATCTGTGACGGAGGGAGTCCGCCATTTCCAAATAACGGAAAAGCCAGGATGCTTTTTAAATGTTGGTCCCTGAAGTATTTATCGAGAAGCTGCTTCATGGTCCACTTTCGCATATGAGCCAAAGACAGAGGATCAGGGGCGATTAAGAAGTCAAAAAAATCTTTCAGCGCACGATGTTCGTGTGGAAAAGCGCTTCTGAAGTCTTCCGTTGTCCTGGCTACATCGGCCCAAAATGAAACGTGGTAATCAGGGGTGACGATACTATCGGACGGATCATATCGCGCAATCGATATCAATTCGTTTATTGCAAAAGTGCGAAAAACGCGATTGACCAGTCCACCATCTCGATATCCCCCGAAAGAGTGTGCGGCGGCATCAAATGTGAACCCACCTCTTCGGAACGACGTGCAGTACCCGCCGGGCTTCGCGTGTTGCTCTGCGATGAGTACTTTAAGCCCCGCTTTTGCGAGATAGCAACCGCAGACCAAGCCGCCGATCCCTGCACCGATTATGACAGCGTCGTAACGGTCGGCATCACGCTTCTGCATGCGTCTCCTGGGCAGTGAGCAGGTTGTTGACGAGACTGATCGCCTGTCCGACGGTCGTGATCGACGGGACATCTTCATCCCTGATCTTTAACTTATATTTCTTCTCGATGGCCACGACGATCTCGATCGCTTTGATGGAGTCGATTTCGAGGTCCTCCGCGAGTTTCATATCGGGACGTATCTCTTGGACATCGAATCCGGAGACGTCTCCGATGATGGCGATGACCTCCCGTTCCACGCTGTTTCCGTCCATGAGCACATTTTCCTCCTTCACGCTATGTATTTTTTCAGAACCAGTGAGGCGTTATTGCCACCGAACGCATACGAGTTGTTCAACGCGATGGTGACGACGTGTTCCCTCGCCCTATTGGGCACGCAGTCCACGTCGCACTCGGGATCGGCCGTCTCCCAGTTTATTGTCGGCGGGATGATGTCATGTTTCACCGTGAGCGCACAGCAGATGGCTTCGAGCGCCGATGCCGCCCCCATCGTATGCCCGATCATGGACTTGATGGAACTGATCGGTATCTCCCGGTACCGATCCCCGAACACTTTCTTGATCGCGGCGCATTCGGTTTTGTCGTTCGCGAGTGTCCCAGTGCCGTGGGCGCTGATGTAATCGACGTCATTCGCGTCGATGCCGGCCGCCTGAAGCGCCTTCACCATGCATGTCGCGACGCCGTCGATCGAAGGATTCGTCATGTGACCGGCGTCGCAGCTCAATCCGTAACCGAGCAATTCAGCGTAGATCGGCGCGCTCCTCTCGCGCGCATTGTCGAGCGATTCGAGGACGAGGATCCCAGCGCCTTCCGCCACCATCATTCCTTTCCTGTTCTTGTCGAAGGGCTGGCATTGTTCGGGAGCAACCGCCGAGAGCTGGTTGAACCCGGTAAATGCCACTTTCGAGAAGGGGTCGGAACCGCCGACGAGGACGATATCCGCCTTTCCAAGCTGGATGAGGTCGAAACCGTACCCGATCGCGTAGTTCCCCGCCGCGCACGCTGTCGAAAACATCATGAGGGGGCCTTTGATGCCGAAGTGCCGGGATACGAGAGAGGGTGTGGAGTGCGTCGGCACCTGGCCGATCAATTCCGCAGGGATCGTCTGCTCTTTGCGGATGACGTCCATCTCATTGATGATCTCCACGCTCTGCACGGACCCGAGGGTTGTCCCCATACAGATGCCTGTCCCGCACCGCGAAAGATCATCGTCGGTGAGGCGGCTGTCCTCGAGCGCGAGCCTGGCAGCGGCGACAGCGAAATGGGATGCACGGTTGTGGAATTTCACGTCTTCTTCGGGCATGAATCGCTCAGGGCGGAACTGTTTGATCTCGCCGCCTTTTCGCGTGAAGTGGTCCGAGGTATCGAAAGACGTTACGGGGCTTATGCCCGACGTGCCTGCGAGAAGACTATGCCAGAAGTCTCTCCACCCGATGCCGATGGACGACACGACTCCCAGTCCCGTGATGACGACCCTCTTAGTCATTTCTTTTCACACTGAAAACGAGTTCAGCCTCGGAAACCTTTTGATCTCCCACTTTGGCCTCTGCTGCGACATAGGCTCCGGCGGGCAGAGACTTCACGTTCACCGCCGTAATGAGTATCTGATCGCCCGGGACGACGGGATGGAAAAAGCGTGCTTTGACAGAGCCGAGAAAATAAAGATTGCCCCGCGAATCGTGTCTGTCCGCTGAGGCGAAAAGGACGATGGCAGTTTGTGCCATAGCCTCTATGATGCCCACGCCGGGCATGATAGCCTTGTCGGGAAAGTGGCCGAGGAAGAAAATATCGTTGCCGCTGATGTTCTTTACCGCCACCGCGGACTTGCCGGGATCGAGCTCGAGGATCCTATCGATCATGATGATCGGGAACCGCTGCGGGAGCAGGTTTTTTATTCCTTCGAAATCGAGCGTCATCCTCGTCTATCCATTTCCGGGAAAGGTTCCCACGATAACGGCAGAGTTGTTTCCATAGGGATCGGCTGCAAGGACGAGCACCGTGCCGACGTTCTTTTGCCTTGATTCGTTGGGGACGCAGTCAAGGTCGCACTCGGGATCTCTTTCCCGGTAATTGACGGTCGCCGGAATGACGTGACGCGTGACGATGCCGGCAGCGGCGACCACTGCCAACGAGCCTGAGGCGGAAAAGGACTCGCCGATCATGGATTTTATCGCGGTGACCGGTATCGCGTACGCACGATTTCCGAACATCTCCTTAATGGCGCGCGTCTCCAGCCTGTCGAGCCCTTTCGTCGAATTGGCACCCGCAATTATACACTCGATGTCCTCAGAAGCGATACCGGCATCGTGCAGGGCGAGCGCGATCGCCTCCTTCAATCCTTTCCCTTCGTGGCTAAAATCTCTCTTCGCTTCCGGGTCGAAATGGTTTCCGCATCCGAGTATCCGTGCCGTGATGTGCGCCCCCCTCCGCACCGCCTGCTCCTCATCCTCGAGAATCAGAACGGCCGCGCCTTCGGAGAGCACGGTCCCGTTTCTCCTCCTGTCGAAAGGGCAGCACCGCGGCTCGGAACCATCGGACCCCGAGAGACATCCCAGGGCGTGGAAACCATGGAACGTCTCCTCGCACAATTCTTCGACGCCACCCGCGAGGACGCGATGGACTCTCTTTAACCGTATGAAGTCGCACGCATACGATATGGCATCGAGTCCGGCGCAGAATCCTGTGGAGATGGTCGTGTTGAACCCTTTGATTCTGAAGCGGATGGAAATTCTGCTCGCCGGGGAATTGAGAACGGTGTTCGGAAAGAGCGAAGGATTGACGTACCGCGGCCCATCGATGAGACCCTGGCGGTCGAACTGGGAGATGCTGTGGAGACTGCCGAACGTCGAACCGACAGAAACGCCGGTCGAGTGCGTATTGTCTTCCGTAATGTCGAGGCGGCCGTCGTCGAGGGCGAGTTTTGCGGCCGCATTGACGAGTCGCGTGCTCCGGTCGAGTTCGCGAAGTCCTTTCTTGCCGAGGAGATCGACGGGGTTGAAATCGCTGATCTCCCCGGCGACATGGATACCGAACGGCGCTGTTTCGAAGAGCGTGATCGCTTTGAAACCGGTTTTCCCCTCGATCAGTCCTTCCCAGTACGCATTCTTGCCGATGCCGATGGGCGAAACGACGCCGATTCCAGTTATCACGATGTTTCGCTTCTCGTTCATCTATTTGTCGACGAGGTAGAAAACGATCATGCCCGATTCCTCTCGAAGCTCCGATATCGATGATTCGGGAATGCCAGCGTAGCGGAAGATATCCCGAAAATCTTTCACCGTCCTCTGGAGAAACCCGTCCCAGTCACCGATCCAGTGATAATCCTGGTGGCGGTATCGGTCGGCGTCTTTGAAGGAAGCGATCAGGCGACCGCCGGGGTTCAGCAGATCGTAGAGTGATCCGAAGAGGTTGGAAAGGAAATCGGAATTGAGGTAATCGAAGAAGCCCACACTGTAAATGATGTCCTGCATGCCGAATTCTGCGAGGTTCAGTTCGTGATCGAACATTCTGAGCGCATTGTACCTCCTGAGGATTACCTGCTCGGAGGAGAGCAGAGACATGCTCGAGAACAGCAAACGGTCGGCAGCGAACGCGAGGGCGTTGTTATCGAGATCAATGCAGGTTACCGTGGCGTCGGACCTCTTGATATCTTCAGCCAGTTCGAATACTTCACGGCATGAGCCGCACGCAATATTCATGACGGACGGCCGCTGCCGGCGCCGGAACTCGTTCCGCAGGATGCTCTCGAGGAGTTTCAGTCGGTTCCTCACGGCGATGGCGAGTTGCGCGTTCAAACAGCACAAATCCAGATAGTATCCTATCCCCTCCGAAAGGGGGGTATTTCGGTACAGGTTCTCGAGCATTTTATAGTCGCCCTGGTACCCTTGGGGCCAGGTCCTCGTATGAGTGACGAGAACGCTTTTCGACAAGATTGGATTCGTCTTTTCCCGGAATCGGACGCGGGCATCATGGATCATGGCCTTATCCCGCACTCCGTTCTCGAAGATTTTGCACGCGGCGAGCACGTCGTCGACGGCTTTCGATGTTGCCTTGTAGAGGTCGTCCGGAGCTTCATGGGGATTTTGGCACCTCTTCTCTATTTCGAGGAGTGTCTCGTTGAAGCGGGTCGTTGCGTCGTCAAGTATCTTGACGTAGGTTTTTTCCAATTCGATGCCGATGCGATAAAGCGTGTCGAGCTGCCGACACCAGCGGACGATGCCCACCATCGTTCCGGGTGTGCCGTCAAGCCAGACCACGTGCCCGGGCGAAAGCGGGTGATCCGTTCTCATGCAGACCCCCGTCTCGCTCACGTCGACGAGTTCACCCCTGCGGGACAACCACGTACCATTCTTCGTTTCGATCGCGCTCACGGCGTACGTGACCGGCTGCGCGGCAGGGTGGCGCATGTGTCTCCTCATATCGTGTGCCTTTTGGCTCGAAACGTTGTTCATAGTGCACTACTCCCCCTCTTAGTTTTATGTTTGTGGCGCGATGCGCCCTTTCACAGCGGTCTGTGTCCTCCTCAGCCAGGAAACATGCGTGGCTCACTCCTTTCTTTCTGGCGGTGGTTACGGATGTGGGGATCCTTGGAACGGGCTGGCACCCGGTTCGTGTCCCGGCGCCACCGACGAACCCCTTCCGCCAAAGTGCGACGGTGAGGGTCGTCCCCATGCCGACAGGTATGGTGCCGTTGCGCGGAGCTATTTCTGTTCTCCCGAAGACTGGGGTGACACGGTCTTCTGTTCCTGCGTGAGGAATGGCTTCAAAAGGTCGATGGGCACGGGGAATATGATCGTGGAGTTCTTCTCGGTCGCGATTTCGGTGAGCGTCTGGAGGAATCTCAACTGAAGGGCTGAAGAAGCGGTCGAAATGATGTTTGCCGCGTCGGCGAGTTTCTGTGACGCCTGGAATTCGCCCTCTGCGTGAATGACTTTCGCGCGCCTTTCCCGTTCGGCTTCCGCCTGTTTCGCGATCGCCCTCAACATCTCCGCTGGGAGGTCGACGTTCTTGACTTCGACTGCCGTGACCTTCACGCCCCACGGTTCGGTCTGGAAATCGATCACCTTCTGAAGTTCCGCATTGAGATCTTCCCGTTTTGTGAGGAGGTCGTCAAGCTGGCTCTGGCCGAGTATGCTTCGGAGGGTTGTCTGCGCTATTTGCGATGTGGCGAAATAAAAGTCTTCCACTTCAGTAATCGCCTTGATGGGGTCCATGACCCTGAAATAGACGACGGCGTTCACCTTCACCGTGATATTGTCTTTCGTGATGATGTCCTGCGCCGGGACATCCATCGTCACGATCCGGAGGCTCACCCGTACCAGTTTGTCGATGATAGGCCAGATGATGACGAGGCCGGGCCCTTTGACGGGAATGATCCGCCCGAGCCTGAAGACCACCCCTCTCTCGTACTCCTTCAGAATCTTTATCGCGCTCGAGAGGAAATAGACGACGAGGAAGAGGATCAAAAGAAAAGTCATGAACGATGGTGCAAAAAAAGGCATTTGTACCTCCTTCTTAAGGTGTTTTTCTCCGTAGATGCGAAAATCGAACCTGGTTCACTCCGATCTCCTCACTTTGACTTTGAGGCCGGATACTCTATCGACGACGACCCGTGATCCCTTCGGAATCGGTTCATCCGAGAAGGCTGTCCACCGTTCGCCGTGCAGTGACACCATACCCCCTTCTTTGGTGACATCGGTGTCAGCGATGCCCGATTCACCAATGAGACCTTCGACCCCGGTCACCGGCTTCCTTCGCTGCGCCTTGAATGCGAGGCTGAGCGTGACCGTGAAGAAGATGGCGGTGACGACGACCGCCGGGAGGACGAGCGCCAGAGACAGTTTCATGAACGGGGCAGGGGATTCGAAGAGCATGAGTGAGCCGATGATCATCGAAATGATGCCTCCAAGCGTCAGGACGCCGTGGGACGTTATTTTTATCTCGAGGATAAAGAGAATGAGCGCGAGGATGATGAGGAGCAGGCCCGCATAATTCACGGGAAGGGTCTGGAAAGCGTAGAAAGCAAGGATGAGGCAGATGCCGCCGATGACGCCGGGGAAGATCGATCCCGGATTCGTCAGTTCGAAGAAGAGGCCGTAGAAGCCGAGGAGCATGAGGATGTACGCGATGTTCGGATCCGAGATCAAGTTGAGTATTCTGTGCCGCAGTCCCAATTCTTCCCGGACAACCTCCGCGTTTTTCGTTTTCAGCACCCGCTCGCCCATGACGGTCAGCACGCGCCGCCCGTCAATGTCTCTTAGCAGAGACGCGAGGTCGTTCGCGACGAGATCGATAACGCCTTCCCTGAGCGCTTCTTTTTCTGTCGCGGAGATGCTCTTCCGCACCGCGTTTTCGGCCCACCGCGCGTTTCTCCCTTTCCGCTCGGCAAGGGATTTTATGTACGCTGCCGCATCGTTGGTGGCTTTCTCGGCCATCGTCTTGTCCATTTTTTCACCGATTCCGACAGGGTGCGCGGCGCCGATGTTCGTGCCGGGTGCCATCGCCGCGATGTGCGCCGCGAGCGTGAGAAAGACCCCGGCTGAGGCCGCGCGGCTTCCGCTCGGCGAAACGAAGACGATGACGGGTACCTCGCTCCCGATGATATCCTTGACGATGCTCCGCATAGAGGTATCGAGTCCGCCCGGCGTATCGAGCTCTATGACCAACGCTTCGAAACCTTTCTCCTGGGCTTTCCTGACACTTCGTCCGATGAATTCGGCCGAAACCGGGTTGATGACACCGCTGATCGTGATCACAATGACCTTCTGATGCCTTTCCTGTTGTGGATGAGAAGGTCGAGAGAGGAGAAAGAGAGACGCAAAAGAGAACACGAAACCGATAAAGATAAACCTATGCTTTAAGATTACATTCTTAATGCCCATTTTTTAAAAAGAATTATAGAACGTTACCTAAAAAGAAATCAAGCGACAAGGAGAAAGCGGGGGTTGCTACAGTTCGAGCAGCTCTCTGATCGTCTGGAGAACCGAATCGCCGAGGGCTTCAAGGTCGTATCCTCCTTCCAGGGCAAAGACGTAAGGCATCGGCGGGAGGAACGTCGATGTGGAGCGGAGAAGTATTCCGCGTATGATGTTCCGCATCCCTTCATGAGTGACCCTTATGCCGGAGAGGGGATCCCTCATGTGGATGTCGTACCCGGCCGATACGAGCATGATATCGGGGCGGAAGTTCTTGACGAGGCGCGGGAGAATATCGCGGTAGGCGAAGAAAAAGTCTTTATCGCCGCTCCCCCACGGCATGGGAATGTTATACGTATACCCTTCTCCTTTCCCTCTTCCCCGCTCGGTATCTCTGCCGGTTCCGGGATAGTGCGGGTACTGGTGGGTGCTGAAGTAGAAAACGGAGTCGTCCTCTTCGAAGATATGCTGCGTGCCGTTGCCGTGGTGAACGTCGAAATCGATGATGAAGACCTTTCGGTAACCGAGCCTCTGCGCGTAGCGCGCGCCGACCGCGACGTTATTGAAAATACAGAACCCCATGGCGCGGTCCGCCTCCGCGTGGTGTCCGGGCGGTCGCACCGCGCAGAACGCCCTCTCGATGTCCCCGTTTTTGCAGCGGTCGATCGCTTCGATGACGGCGCCCGCCGCGTACTGCGCGGCTTCGAACGAGTTCGGAGAAACATAGGTGTCGCCGTCGTAGAATCCCGTGAAAGCGCGGATGCTGCGGAAATAGTCAGGAGTGTGCACCGCGAGGATTTCCTCATCAGTTGCTGGTCTCGGTCGGATGTGGACGAGCTTTTCCCAATACTCGGAGTCTTTCAGCACCTCGACGATTTTCATCAGCCGCTGCGGCGATTCCGGATGCCCCGACGGCATCTCGTGCTTCAGAAAAATGTCATCGTAGACGAAACCGACTTTTTTCATCGCGTCAGAAAAGACCTCTCACCTTTCCGGTTTCGACATCGACATCGATCCTCCTGAACGCGGGATCGGATGCCGTCCCGGGCATGAGTTTAATTGCACCCGCGACGGGGACGACGAAGCCCGCTCCCCGGTAGGTGAGGACGTCCCGCACGAAGAGTCGCCACCCTTTCGGCACGCCCTTCAGGAGGGGATTATCCGACAGGCTCAGGTGCGTTTTCACCATGCAGATGCCGAGCTGCGACGTCTCGGGATCTTCTTCCAGTCTCCGAAGTTTCGCGAGTGCGTCCGGCGAAAACTCGACGCCGTCTGCACCGTAAACCTCGAGCGCGATGCGTTCGATGCGCGCGCGGAGGGGAACCGTCATGTCGTAGAGAAAATGAAAGCGGTTCGGTTCTTCGCACGCGTCGATGACGGCGTCGGCGAGCTCGAGTGCGCCGGCACCGCCAAACTGCCAGTGTTTCGAAAGGGCGACACGGGCGCCCGCAGCCTCCGCGAGGCGTCTCACAGTGCGGATTTCCTGATCGGTATCGGTATAGAACGCGTTAATGCAGACGACGGGATTGATCCCCGCTTTCTTCACCGTCTGAATGTGGTGGATGAGGTTTTCGCACCCTTTCTCCACCCACTCGATGTTTTCGGTTTTGTACTCGGGCGGCAGCGGCCTGCCGGGTATGGGCACGGGGGCACCACCGTGGCACTTCAGAGCCCTGATTGTCGCGACGATGACCGCTGCGTTCGGCCTCAATCCGGAAAATCTGCACTTGAGATTCCAGAATTTCTCGAATCCGATGTCGGCGCCAAACCCCGACTCGGTGACGTGGTAATCCGCGAGCTTGAGGCCAACCCTGTCGGCGATGATGGACGATTGTCCGATCGCGATGTTCGCGAAGGGCCCCGCGTGCACGAGCACCGGCTGCCCCTCGATCGTTTGCATGAGGTTCGGTTTGATCGCCTCGATCATCCACGCAGTCATTGCGCCCGCAACGTCGAGATCCTCGGTGGTCACGGGGCGTCCGGTCTTGTCGTACGCGACGACGATCTTCCCCATGCGCTCGCGGAGGTCCCGCAAATCGGTCGAGACCGAAAGGATCGCCATGATTTCAGAGGAGACCGCAATGGCGAATCCCGACTGCATCATGAACCCGTCGTTTTTCCCGCCGATGCCGATGATGATATCGCGGAGCGATTGGGCGCAGAAATCGATGACCCATTTCATCTCTACCGCTCGGGGATCGATGTTGAGCCTTCTCAGTCCGCGTTTCGCCAGTTGTTCGTCACTGTAGTTGAATTCATGCTGGATGCGCGAGGTGAGCGCGACCATCGCTAAGTTATGCGCGTTCACGATCGCGTTGATATCGCCGGTCAGACCGAGGGAGAATGGCGTGAGCGGAATGCATTGGGAGAGACCCCCGCCCGCCGCCGATCCCTTGATGTTCATGGTCGGCCCGCCGGACGGCTGTCGGATCGCGGCGATGACGCTCTTCCCGCGTTTGCCGAGCCCCTGCGTGAGACCCATCGTCGTGGTCGATTTGCCTTCGCCTAATGGCGTCGGCGTGATGGCAGTGACATCGATGTACTTTCCGTCGGGCTTCGAGTGGAGGCGGCTCACTATGCTCTTGAAATCGAGCTTCGCGATATAGTGCCCGTGAGGGAGGAGTTCGTGTTTCGCGAGACCGAGCTCGTCGCCGAGCTGGTAAACGGTCTTCATGTACGGCTCGGCCGCTTCCGCGATCTCCCAGTCCGCGTGTTTCGTTGGATCGATGATCGTGTTCATTTCCGTTCTTTCCTCCTGGGTGGAAAAGCTGCATGAGGCGGGCAGGGGGAAGTGGTCAACGAATGTTCCCGCCGTCGAACAGAGAAGGTCGTTCGCTTGCCGTTGCCCCGTTTTCTGCCGTCTGCCACGCGCCTGCCGGAGAACAATTGTTTCAGTAGCTGATGAGTGCGCTCAAAAACTTGTCGTTCATTCGCCGGAGGTTCTTGCTCATCGTTATGGCGAGCTTAATGACGATTTTCAGAGCCAACGCGCATTCTTCGCGGACGAGTTCCTCGAAATCTTCTTTCGGGATGAGGAGCAGATCCGTGTCCTCGAGCGCCGTCGCCGTCGCGACGTGCTTCCTGTTCTCCAGGATGGAGAGTTCCCCGAAGAAATGTCCTGCGGTGAGCACGACGAGCGTCTGTCGCCATCCGTCGGCGGTGATCCTCGATATTTCTATTCTGCCGGAACGGATCAGCCACAGGCCCTTCGTCTCGTCCTTTTCCTTAAAGAGCTGCTCGCCTTTCTTGATCGAGACCTGCTGCGCAATCTTGGCAATCTTTTCCAGCCCCTCTTCGTCGATGTCTTGGAGAAGAACCTGCTGTTTGAGTATATCGGTGGCAACCATCTGTCAATCCTCCTTTTGACGTGTTGTCGCGGTTGATTGCGCCACGCGCTCGATCTTCACCGCGCAGACTTTCAATTCCGGAATCCTCGAGAGAGGATCGAGCGCGCTGTGCGTGAGCGCGTTCGCTGCCGCGTCGCGGTAATGGAACGGGATAAAGACGACCCCTTTGATCGGCCTTGCCGAAATGCGCGCTTCCAGTTCGATCGCCCCACGGCGGGAGCTGACACGGACGTTCTCGCCGTGGAGGATGCCGAGGGCCTCCGCGTCAGCCGCGCTTATCTCAACGTACGGCTTCGGTTCTATGCGGACCAACGACTCGACGCGTCCCGTCATCGACGCTGTATGATAATGAAAAAGATGCCTCCCTGTCGAGAGGAGGAGTGGATAGTCCTCGTCCGGCAGTTCGAGCGGTGGCCGGAAGCGGACTGTCTGAAATGCCGCTCTCCCTCTCGGGAATGAACCTTTGAAGAGGTACCGCGTTCCGGGGTGATCGCGTGTGGGGCAGGGCCACTGAAGACCTGTTTTCGCGATACGCCGGTACGTGATGCCGGCGAGTGCGGGCCAGAGGCGACCTGCTTCTCGGAACACGTCTTCGATACTATCGTAGGTCAGATCGAAGCCGAACCGGCCCGATAACTCGGCGATGATGCGCGCATCGTCTCTCGCTTCGCCGGGGGGCTCGACGGCTTTCCGCACGCGCTGGACCCTGCGCTCGGTATTGGTGAACGTACCGTCTTTTTCGGCGAAGCACGCAGCAGGAAAGACGACATCTGCGAGTGCCGCGGTCTCGGTGAGAAAGATATCCTGAACGACGAGGAGGTCGAGCCCTTGCAAGGCACGTATCGTCCGGTCCCTGTCGGGATCGCTGAGTACCGAGTTTTCTCCCATGATGTAGAGGGCCCTGATGGTTCCGCTGAGGGCTGCTTTCACCATATCCGTCGCGGTGAGGCCCGGCCGATCCGACAGCGTGACGCCCCATGCTTTTTCGAACTTCCGCCTGATTTCCGGTACGGCAACTTTCTGGTATCCCGGGAGAAAATCCGGAATACATCCCATATCCGTCGCGCCCTGCACGTTGTTCTGACCTCTCAATGGATTCACTCCCACACTCTTTTTCCCGAGATTTCCGGTCATCAAAGCGAGATTCGCGATTGCGAACACGTTCTCCGTCCCATGGGAATGCTGTGTGATTCCCATGGTGTAGTAGATGCCGGGGTGGGACGCATTCCCGTAAAGCCGTGCCGCTCGGACGATGTCGCCCGCGGGGACGCCGGTCACGTCGGCCGCCCATTCGGGCGAACAGTCGAGCAGCGATTCCCGGAGCGCCTCGAATCCCTCCGTTCGGGCGTCGATGAATGTGCGGTCGATCAGCCCCTCGCGGATGATGACGTGCATCATGGCATTGAGGAGAGCGCTGTCGGTTCCGGGTCTCAACGGCAACCACAGGCGAGCGAACCGTACGAGGTCGATTTTCCGCGGGTCGGCGACGATGAGAGTGGCTCCCTTCCTTACGGCTCTCTTCATTCGGAGAGCGATAATCGGGTGTGTTTCCGTCGTGTTCGAACCGATCACGAAGATCACGTCGTGGTGTTCGATCTCCTCGATCGAATTCGTCATTGCACCGGATCCGAAGACCGCGGCCAGACCGGCCAGCGAGGAGCTGTGTCAATATCTCGCGCAGTGATCGACGTTGTTCGTCCCGATCGCTCCCCGAATGAATTTTTGAAACAGATAGTTCTCCTCATTGGTGCAGCGGGCGGACGATATGCCTCCGATTGCGTCGGATCCATGGCGCTCTTTGATTTCTCCCAGCCGCGCCGCAACAAGATCGAGGGCGTCATCCCAGCTCACCTCCCTGAAGAACGAGGCGGCGCGCTCGTGGCTCCATCCGCTCTTCACGAGAGCGGCGGCCTCCGACTTAGGAACGATTCGTACGAGGGGTTTTTTGAGACGGTCGGTTCTGTGGATGAATTCGTAGCCGAAGCGGCCCTTCGCACAGAGCCAGCCCTCATTCAGCGTTTCCCGCCTCGAGGAGACGCGAATGACCTCATTGCGGCGGATATGGAGGGTGAGCGTGCATCCGCAGCCACAGTACGGACAGATCGTCTCGACGTCGCGCATGTCCTGTCTGCCTTTTTGCGCCCACATCGCACCAGTGAGGGCACCGGTCGGGCAGACCGCGACACACTGGCCGCAGAATTCGCAGTCGAGCTCCCGTTCGAAGGGCGGTGTGACCATTGTCCGGAATCCGCGGTACGCGAAGTCGATCGCTGCGACGCCCTGTATCTCGTCGCAGACACGGACACACAGGCCGCAGAGGATACACTTCTCCATATCCCGTGCGATGCACGGATTCTTGTCCTTTGTGCGGTATATTCTCCGTTCCCCCTCGAATCGGGGGTCGCGGATGCCGTAAAAGTACGCGAGCTCCTGAAGTTTGCAATCGCCCGCTCGCTCGCAGGTCATGCAATCTCTGGGATGATCCGAGAGGATGAGCTCGAGCGTCGTCTTCCTGAGACGCTCCAACCGGGGGCTCGAGGTCGTTACCTCTAATCCGTCTTTGACGAAGGTGGTGCAGGACGCAACCGGTCTGGGCGCTCCTTTGATTTCGACGAGACACAGGCGGCACCCGCCGTACGGCACCAGATCGGGATGATGGCACAACGTCGGTATCGGAATCTCGAGCGTGCGCGCGGCATCGAGGATCGTCGAGAATTTCTCGACGGTCACGTTCCTGCCGTCGATCCTGAGAGTCACTGTCGTCGACATTTCACACTTTCATGATTGCGTTGAACTTGCACGCGTCGAGACACGTTCCGCAGCGGACGCACAGATTCGCATCGATCCGGTGGGGTTTCTTTCTCGTCCCGCGGATGGCGTCTGCGGGGCAGACCCTCTTGCACGCGCCGCATCCGGTGCAGGCGCTTTCCACAACCGAATAGGTGAGCAGCGCTTTGCAGACCGCTGCCCTACATCTTTTCCGTCGGATGTGTTCCTCGTACTCATCCCTGAAGTAACGGAGAGTGCTGAGAACGGGATTCGGAGCGGTCATCCCGAGTCCGCAGAGAGACGTCTCCCGTATGGAGTGTGCGAGTTCTTCGAGCAGTTCGAGATCTCCTTCCTTCGCTCTGCCGCCCGCGATTCTCTCGAGAATTTCGAGCATCCTCTTCGTGCCGATCCGGCACGGCGCGCACTTCCCGCACGACTCTCCCTGTATTACTCCCACGAAGAAACGGGTCGTGTCGACGATGCAGCTCGTCTCGTCGAGGACGACCATGCCGCCCGACCCCATCATGGATCCAGCCTGGGCGAGCGATTCGTAATCCACCTCCATATCGAACCGCGCAGCGGGGATACAGCCGCCCGTCGGCCCCCCTATGTGGACGCCTTTGCACGCTTTTCCCCCTTCGATGCCTCCGCCGATATCGAATATGATTTCCCTGAGTGTGGTGCCGATCGGTACCTCGATCAGACCCGTATTTCTCACTTTTCCGGAGAGAGAGAACACCTTCGTCCCACCGCTCCTCTCCGTTCCGAGACGGCTGAACCACTGGGATCCCTTCTCGATGATTTTCGGGATGTTCGCGAACGTCTCGACGTTGTTCAGGACCGTCGGCTTGTTCCACAGTCCTTTTTCCGCGGTCCGCCATATCTTGGCGCTCGGCATGCCGCGTTTCCCTTCGAGGGAGCGCAGGAGCGCTGTCGCTTCTCCACAGACGAAGGCGCCAGGTGCCGGGAACACCTCCACGTCGAAGTCGAAGTCCGAACCGAAAATACCTTTTCCGAGGAATCCCGCCGCATAGCAGTGCTCGATCGCCCGGTTCAGCCTTTTCACCGCGAGGGCATATTCAGCCTTGGTATAGATGTACCCGCGGTGAGAACCGACGGCTTTCGCGCATATGATCATTCCCTCGATGACCGAATGGGGATCGCCTTCCATGAGCGAGGTGTCCATGAAGGCGCCGGGATCGCTCTCATTCCCGTTGCAGACGACGTACTTTGTGTCCGCCGTATGCCGGGCGCAGAGTTCCCACTTCAGCCCTGTGGGAAAACCGCCCCCTCCGCGGCCGCGCAATCGGGAGCGTTTTATGACGGCAATGATTTCTTCCGGCGTCATGGAGAGAACCGCTCGTTCCGCTGCCCCGTATCCCCCGACCGCACGATATGACTGGATCTCTTCCGGGTCTATGACACCGCAGTGGGAGAGCACCACTTTTTTCTGTTTCTCGTGGAAGGCGTGGTAGCTTCCATCCACGACCCACTCCGCGACGGGCATTCCCGCCACGATGTGTTCGGAGACGATGCGCGCAACCATGTCGGGGCGCACCTTCCTGTATGTCGTTATCGCGCCGTTCACGGCGACGTCCACGAGCACATCCTGCGAGCAAAACCCCTTGCAGCCGACGCGCTGCACGCGACATCGTTCGCGGCAGCTCGCGGTGATGCCGGCCGAGGAGAGAGCCTCGCGAAAAGCCGCGAGCACGTCTTCTCCGCCCGAAGCGATACCACCGGTGCCGGTACAGACCGTGATGAGAACCTCTTTGCTCATTACGATCTCTTCTTGAGCTCCCTGATGCCGTTGAGTACGGTGTGGAGCGTTGCGTTGCCGACAATCTCATCGTCGAGAACAGCAACCGGGGCGATGCCGCAGGCGCCGACGCAGTTGATTTTCTCGATCGTGAACGTCAGATCCGGGGTCGTATCGTCGTCGGGGGGGATATCGAGTTCCATGAGAACCCGCGAGATCAGTTTTTCGGAGCCCTTCACGTGGCACGCAGTGCCGCGACAGATGCGAATCGTGTGCCTGCCTCTCGGTTTAAGATGAAACTGAGAATAGAACGTCGCGACACCGAAGAATCGGCTCGCGGGAATGTCGAGCGCGCGCGACAACCAATAGACCGCGTCCTCAGGGATGAAGCCGAAGTGATCCTCGACACGGCGAAGGAGAGAAACGATATTTCCGCGAGTGTCCCGGCATTCGTCAACCAAAGCTTGGAGGGTTTTTTCCATCGTACGTTCTCAGCTACATCTCAACGCGCCCGGATACTGCTCCCAAATTCTGGGGTAGAGAGGAGCAACGCATCCCGAAGACACTTGTGACCGCAGGCTACGTGTATAGTAGAATACCTTGTCATGAAAAACAACCGGACATATCATCTCATCAACATTTTTTATCGTGCCGGGAAAAGAATCCTCGGCAGGGTGCGCGGGACCCTCGCTTGGCGGTCGGTGCCTATGCGGACGTTTGGAGCAGTGCTCATCGTCACGTGCTTGTGCCCGTGCTCGACGCTCCGTGCGGCTATTTTGCTCGATCGGGTTGTGGCTGTCGTGAACAATGAAGTGATCACGTGGAGCGAACTGTACGGTGTCATGCAGTCCGAGGCGTCGGAAGAACTGAAAGCCCTGCCGGATGAAGAGCGAATGAGAGTTTTCAAGAGTAACGAGGCAGTGTTTCTCGAAAAACTCATCGACATGAAGCTTCAGATACAGGAGGCGAAGAGGCTCGGACTGCAGGTGCGTGACGAGGAAGTGACCGAGGCGATCGAAAAAATCAAGAGGAAATACGAATTGACCGATGGCATGCTTCGCGAATCCCTCCAGAGAGAAGGGCTCACGTTTGACGAGTACAAAAAAAGGCTTGCCGATCAGATATTGCTCAGCCAGTTTGTCGCCCAGCAGATCAGAAACAAGATTATCGTTCCCGAGGAGTCTGTCACGAGCGCCCTCCAGGCGCAGGGCAGAGCCGGTGGAGAAGAAGAGTTCAGGTTACGCCAGATATTTTTCAAAAAGCCTGCGGACGAAGGAGCGAGACAAGAACTCGAAGAAAAGGCGAGGCGCATCGTGAAGAGGCTGCAGGGCGGCGAGGATTTTACCGCGCTCAGCTGGGAATTTTCCGACGACCCCGCGTCGAAGATCGGGAGCGATCTCGGCTTTGTCAAAAAGAGCCACTTGGCGAAAGAATTCGTCGACGTGCTGACACATATGAACGTCGGCGATGTGAGTATGCCTTTCTGGACCGATCGCGGACTGCATATCGTGAAACTCGAGGAGAGGGTTGCCACGAAGACGAGCGAAGAACAGAGGTCATCGATCCGGGCACGGCTCGAAGAAGAGGCGTTCGCGGAGAAGTACAGGAGCTATATGAAGGGTCTTCGCGAGCGGGCTCGGATCGAGGTGAGACTGTAGGCGGGGCGGTCGCGATCATGAATATCGGCGTCCTCGCGTCGGGCAGAGGGTCGAATTTCCAGGCGATCATCGATGCGATCCGGGAGGGGAAACTCTCCGCGAAGATCGTCGTTCTCATCACCGACAATCCGCGAGCCTTTGCGATCGAGCGGGCTTGCAAATACGGCATTCCCCATATCGTTCTGAACCCTGCAGACTTCGCCTCGCGGGAGGCATTCTACGATCGGATCGCCGCGGAGTTGCGGGATCGGCGGACAGAACTCGTCGTTTTGGCGGGATTCATGCGCATTGTGGGGAGACCCCTCATCGCTGCGTTCCCGAACAGAATCATGAATATCCATCCGGCGCTGTTGCCAGCGTTTCCCGGGCTGCATGGCCAAAAGCAGGCAGTGGACTACGGCGTGAAGATCTCTGGCTGTACGGTCCACTTCGTCGACGAAGGCATGGATACCGGACCCATCATCATTCAGGCGGCTGTGCCGGTGTATCATGACGATACCGAGGAGACATTGTCAGAGAGGATACTGAAGCTCGAGCATAAAATTTATCCGGAAGCGATCAGGCTCTTCTCGGAAGGCAGACTCGAAGTGCACGGGAGGATCGTGCGGATTGCCGGGGGGGAGCGGGAGGATTTCTCCGTCGTGAACCCCTCTTTTTGAGAAGGACGTCTCTTCTTCCTCCGATCACCCACAACCGCGCAGTTCGATCTGCCCCGCGATGGCCGGGGAGCACATCTTCGCCGGGGGAAGTTGGCCACGAAATGGTCTGAGCGGTCGTTTGCGTCGAAAGGGACGTCTGATCGTGCAGCGAGCTCGGCGGGGCCGAGACCATTGTTGCACACGTGAGGACGATGCAGGCACACACTCTATAGCATCGAAAGGAGGGCGTATGCCGCAAGAGTTCAAGCCAGGGTGCGCACGGCCGACAGGTGGCGTGATCGGCGAAACGTCGGAAGAGAAAAAACCGGAAGGCGAACAACTTGTCAAAAAGGAGGGAGAACGCATGATTCTCATCGGGAGAAAAGCGCCGGATTTCAGCGCGCCGGCATACTATCGGGGAAAGTTCGTGAATGTGCAGTTGTCGGAATATTTTGGGTAATGGATACTCCTCTGTTTCTACCCCGGGGATTTTACCTTTGTTTGAGCGACCGAGCTCTCGGCAGTTGCCGAGAGGTATCCCGAATTCAAGAAACTGGGAGTGGAGATCTTGTCCATGAGTATCGACAGCGTGTTCGTTCACAAGATGTGGAACGACCACGAGTTGTCGAAGATGGTGAAAGGCGGTGTCCCATTTCCGATGTTGTCGGATGCGGGTGGCAAAGTGGGGACCCTCTATGGCGTCTACGATGAGAACACGGGCGTAGAGACGAGGGGGAGGTTCATTATCGACCCGGACGGAATTATCCAGGGCTCCGAGATCCTCACCCCACCGGTCGGACGGAATGTCAGCGAATCCCTCAGGCAAGTTCAGGCGTTCCAGCTCGTGCGCAAGAGCAAAAGGACGGAGGCGACTCCGTCGGGGTGGAAACCCAGGAAGATGACCCTGAAACCGGGAATAAATCTTGTCGGGAACGTGTGGAAGGTCTGGAACACGGAAATGGCGTTTGATGAGACGGCATTCGGCGATTCCGTCGGACGGCGTGCGGGGGCGCGTCACGGTATCGCTTGCTGGGGAGATCGACCGGTGCTGTCGTCTTTGTGAACACGATGAGGGCGGGAGCGATCTCGTCCTCTTTCGAGAAGCGACGGCTTATTTGAGGAACCATATCTGGAACGGGTAGTGGAATGGTATGCCCCGATAGGACTGGACCGAGGCGAGGACGACGAGGATCGCGTTGAGAGCGGCAAGGACGAAAATAATCATCATGCCGATCCTCACGGAGATCATGAGCGCCGCGAAGAGGACGAGGATCGTCATCTGAAAATTCAAAGATTCTTTCCCCTGCAGGTTAAGAGGTCATACGTCTTTCTCTTAAAAAGCCAAATAATGAGGGGTCCGATGATGTTCCCGAACGGGATGCCGGCGAGCCCGAGGAGCGCGGTGAGATGACAGAGCATCCCCAGATCCGTGCCTGGCTCTCTTCTTCTCTCTGTGAAGTGGGCTCAGTCACGACATATTTTCCGCGCATTTCCGTGGAATCATGAGCGATCTCCCTCCTTCGTGCAGAATGAACGGTACCGCTCACGAAAAAGGACGAATGATTCTATTATAATGACAGAATGAAAAAAGGCATATATCTCCTTCCCAATACCCTCACGCTGTGCGGAATGCTCCTCGGGTTCTATTCGATCCTCGCTTCTCTGAAAGGCAACTATCTTCACGCATCGTGGAGCATCCTCTTCGCGATCATTTTCGACGGCCTCGATGGATGGGTTGCCAGGCTCACGCACAGCACCACACGGTTCGGCATCGAGCTGGACTCGTTGTCCGATCTCGTCGCGTTTGGCGTGGCGCCGTCTGTTTTGCTCTACAAGTGGGCGCTGATCCCTTTCGGCCGGGTCGGGTGGGTTGCGGCGTTCTGGTTTCTCGCGTGCGGTGCGCTCAGGCTTGCGCGCTACAACGTGCAGATGGGCTCCACCGAATCGAAGGCGTTCACGGGCATGCCCATCCCGGCTGCCGCGGCGATCGTCGCGAGTCTCGTGCTCTTTTACCACGAGATGTGGGAATCGCTCCCCGGTAAAAATTACGGTATCCTCGGGCTGACGGTTCTGCTCGCCTTTCTCATGGTCAGTACGCTTCGTTTCCACGGGGCGAAAGAAATCGATTTCCGGAAGCGCAAGCCGTTCTGGATACTCGTCGCGTTCGTGATCATCCTCATGATCGTTATCATGCATCCGCCGGTTTCTCTCTTCCTGTTTGCAATGATTTACCTCGCTGGGGGTATAATTGAGAACGTCATTCTCTATATGCGAAAGAGGAAGAGCGAAAGGAAAGGCGAGACGAGATGATGAGGACAATCAGGATATTCGACACGACCCTCCGTGACGGCGAGCAGTCTCCCGGAGCGTCCATGAACGTGCAGGAGAAACTCGCGCTGGCGAAGCAGCTCGCGAAGCTCGGCGTTGACGTGATCGAAGCGGGCTTCGCGTTCAGTTCACCGGGGGATTTCGAGGCGATCAGGACGATCGGCGGCGAAGTCGAGGGGCCTATAATCTGCAGTTTGGCGCGCGCCCGCGAGGAGGACATCACGAGGGCGTGGGAGGCGCTCAGGGATGCGCCCCGGAAGAGAATTCACACGTTCCACTCGACTTCGGACATACACCTGAAACACCAGTTCCGCGTGACGAGGGAAGAGGCCCTCAGGAGATCGGTCGAGATGGTGCGTCTGGCGAGGAGCTATGTGGATGACGTGGAGTTTTCGCCGATGGACGCGACGCGAACGGATATCGCTTTTCTCTGTGAGGTTGTCGAAGCGGTCATTGAAGCAGGGGCGTCAACCGTGAACATTCCCGATACCGTCGGGTACGCCGTTCCGTCGGAGTTCGGCTATCTCATCAAGACGCTGTTCGAAAAGGTTCCGAATATCCAGAAGGCGGTGATCGCGGTGCACTGCCACAATGACCTCGGGTTGGCGACGGCAAATTCGCTCGCGGCGGTTCTGAACGGTGCGGGACAGATCGAATGCACGGTGAACGGGATCGGCGAGCGTGCAGGAAATTGTTCGATGGAAGAGGTCGTCATGGCATTGAGGACGAGGCGCGACGTGTTCCGGGCCGACACGAAAATCCGCACCGAAGAAATCATGCGGACGAGCAAGCTCGTGACGAAGATAACGGGCATCTCCGTGCAGCCCAATAAGGCGATCGTCGGGGCGAACGCGTTCGCCCACGAATCGGGAATTCACCAGGACGGGTTGCTCAAGGAGAAGTCGACGTATGAAATCATCAGGCCTGAGAGCATCGGCCTCCGCTCGGCGAAGCTCGTTCTCGGCAAGCACTCGGGAAGACACGCGTTCAAGACGAGGCTGAAGGAGCTGGGATATGTGTTGAACGATGAAGAGCTGAACAGAGCGTTCGAAAAATTCAAGCGACTCGCGGACCAGAAGAAGGAAATCTTCGACGAGGATGTCGAAGCATTGATTTCAGAAGGGGTCGCGAAAGTGCCGGAATACTTCCGTCTTGCCGACCTCCACATCATCAGTGGCCTCAATCAGAAACCGACCGCCGCGGTGAAGCTGACGGTGGGTGACGCGGTCCTCGATAAAATTGAATACGGCGATGGGCCGGTGGACGCCACGTACAAAGCGATTGTCTCGCTCACCGGTACCCGAAGCAAACTCCTCAAGTTCGAGGTCAAGGGTATCACGGGCGGGACGGACGCAATGGGTGAAGTGGTGATTTCTCTCGAGGAGGACGACCGAACGGTGCGCGGTCACGGTGCCGACACGGATATTATCGTTGCGGCTGCGAAAGCGTTCATCAACGCATTGAACAAACTCGAAGCCCGCAGGAAACAGTCTTCGTAGATCCACCGGGAGTTCTTCCCACTATGGTAAGTATCTTCCCATCGGGCGCAGGGTATCAATTCCTGCCGTACGGCCCACCGTGGAGGCAGGGCACCTTTCTCACCACGACAGGGCACTGCAGGAGAGAGCGCGAGGGAAGTGGCAAGTGGCAAATCCACAGGTTTAGATCTGGCCGCTTGTCGAACGGTACCCCTCTGCTCACCCTCTGAACGATCCTTCGCTCGAGATGGATACAGTCTGTCTCGGCTGTTCGTGCTGCGGCGGTATCATTTTCGGGAATTCTGTCCATGCCTCCACCGTTTTTTTTTCGTAATGTTCATTATACCCGTGCTCGACCATTGCGTGCCGCTGAGCGCACGTGACGAGTGTCCCTGCCATGCACGTTAATACCTTGACTCGCTTTTTTCCTATCCGATATACTCAGGGCTCGAACCTAAGTATTTGTAAAGATTTGCTCTCACTTTTTCAGTATGGATTCATCAAGAACTAGAAAGGTGACATGGTATGCCGAGGAGAGAAGATATCGCGAAGGTAATGATTATCGGATCGGGCCCGATCGTGATCGGTCAGGCCTGCGAGTTCGACTACTCCGGCACGCAGGCGTGTAAGGCCCTCAGGAAGCTCGGATACGAGATCGTGCTCGTCAATTCGAATCCCGCAACGATCATGACGGATCCCGGCATGGCGGACGTGACGTACCTCGAACCGCTTACTGTGGAGTACGTGCAAAAAATTATCGAAAAGGAGAAACCCGGCGCGCTCCTGCCGAACCTTGGTGGGCAGACGGGTTTGAATCTATCGTCCGAGCTCGCGCGGAGCGGTTTTCTTGAGCGGCACGGCGTCAAAATCATCGGTGTGCAGGCGGATGCGATCGAACGCGGTGAGGACCGCATCGTCTTCAAGAAGACGATGGAGCAGTTGGGGATAGAAATGCCGAGGAGCGAGCCGGCATTCAGCGTCGAGGAGGCGGAGGCGATCGCATCGCGGCTCGGGTATCCCGTGGTCATAAGACCGGCGTATACGCTGGGAGGGACCGGTGGCGGGCTGGTCTACAACGTCGAGGAATTGAGAACGATTGCGAGTCGCGGGATATCGGCGAGCCTCATCGGGCAGATTCTCGTCGAGGAATCGGTGCTCGGGTGGGAAGAACTGGAGCTCGAGGTGGTGAGGGATGCGAAGAATCAACGAATCACGGTCTGCTTCATCGAGAACGTCGACGCCATGGGGATTCACACCGGCGATTCGTTCTGCACCGCTCCGATGCTGACGATCGCTCCATCCCTTCAGGAACGCCTCCAGAAGTACTCGTACGACATTGTCGAAGCCATTCGCGTTATCGGCGGGACGAATATTCAGTTTGCCCATGATCCGAAAACGGGTCGGGTCGTCGTGATCGAGATCAACCCGAGGACGTCGCGCTCCTCCGCGCTTGCCTCCAAAGCGACCGGTTTTCCCATCGCGTTCGTTTCTGCCTTGCTCGCAGGCGGGCTCACGCTCGATGAGATTCCTTACTGGCGGGATGGCACGCTCGACAGATATACCCCGTCCGGAGACTATGTCGTTGTGAAGTTCGCGCGGTGGGCCTTCGAAAAATTCGAGGGGGTGGAGGACCGTCTCGGTACGCAGATGCGCGCGGTGGGCGAAGTGATGAGCATCGGGAAGACGTATAAAGAAGCGTTCCAGAAAGCGATCCGGTCGCTGGAAATCGGTCGTTACGGCCTCGGATTCGCGAGAGATTTTCACGAAAAGTCCCTGCAGGAGCTCCTCGATATGCTCGGCACGCCGACGAGCGAGCGCCAATTCATGATGTACGAGGCGTTGCGGAAAGGTGCGGGCATAGACGTGCTTTACGAGAAGACCCATATCAAACCGTGGTTCATCCAGCAGATGAAAGAGCTTGTCGAATTGGAACAGGCGATCCTGGCGCACCGGGGGAAGGACTTGCCCGATGCGCTGCTCGTCCAGGCGAAGAAGGACGGTTTCGCGGACCGATACCTCGCTCGACTCCTCGAGGTTCCGGAACGGGCTATCCGCGAGAAGAGGATCGCTCTCGGGATGACCCACGGGTGGGATTCCGTGCCCGTGAGCGGCGTGGACAACGCCGCGTACTACTACTCGTCGTACCACGTCAGCGACCGCGTTCCCTGCAGTTCGAACAGAAAGATCATGGTCCTCGGCGGGGGTCCGAATCGCATCGGCCAGGGCATAGAGTTCGATTACTGCTGTGTGCACGCGGCCTTCGCCATCCGGGACGAGGGATACGAGTCGATCATGGTGAACTGCAACCCCGAGACGGTTTCGACGGACTATGATACGTCCCATAAACTTTACTTCGAGCCGATCACCGTCGAAGACGTGCTTGCGATCTACGAGAAGGAGAAGCCCGAGGGCGTCATCGTGCAGTTTGGGGGGCAGACGCCGCTGAATATCGCGCGGGAACTGGCTGATGCCGGTGTGCGCATACTCGGCACGTCCGTCGACACGATTGACCTCGCGGAAGACCGTGGCCGCTTTCGAGAGGTCATGAAGAACATGGGCATTCCCATGCCCGAGTCGGGCATGGCGAGCACTTTCGAGGAGGCACTCGCCGTGGCGGAGAAAATCGGATTCCCTCTCATGGTGAGGCCGTCCTATGTGCTCGGCGGTCGCGGCATGGAGATCGTCCACGATCGGGAGATGCTCGAATGGTACATTGCGGCCGCCGTCGGCGTGACGCCGGACCGACCGATCTTGATCGATAAATTCCTCGAAAATGCGATCGAGGCGGAGGCCGATGCGGTGGCCGACGGACGGGAAGCGTTCGTCCCTGCCGTTATGGAGCACATCGAGCTCGCAGGCGTCCATTCGGGAGACTCCGCCTGTGTGATCCCACCGATCAGTATTCCCGAGAAACACATCGAGACGATGTATGAGTACACGCGGGCGATCGCCGTCGGCATGGGCGTCGTGGGACTGCTCAATGTGCAGTACGCCATTGCGAACGATGTGGTCTACGTCCTCGAGGCCAACCCGCGGGCGTCGAGAACGGTCCCGATCGTCTCCAAGGTCTGTAACATACCTCTCGCCTGGATCGCCACGCAGATCATGCTCGGCAAAACGCTCGAAGAGATCGGGGTGAGACGTCGGACCATACTGCACTACGGGGTCAAGGAAGCCGTCTTTCCCTTCAACATGTTTCCCGAAGTGGATCCGCTCCTCGGACCGGAGATGCGTTCCACAGGCGAAGTGCTCGGGATGGATACATCGTTCGGACGGGCGTACTACAAAGCACTCGAGGCGGCGCAGCAGCGGCTGCCGCTCCGCGGCACGGTACTCATGACGGTTGCCGACAAGGATAAAAACGAGGCGTTGACGGTCGCACGGAGGTTCGCACAGCTCGGATTCCGGATCGTCGCTACCCGAGGCACCCACGCGTTATTGAGTCAGAACGGTATCGAGTCCGCCGTTATCGAGAAGATACACGAGGGGAGGCCGAATGTCGTCGATGCCATCAAGAATAAGCAGATTCACCTGGTCATCAATACGCCGAGCGGAAAACTGAGCAAGCATGAAGATGCGTATATACGGCAGGCGGCTATTAAATACAGAGTACCCTACATCACGACGATGGCCGCTGCGGTCGCTACGGTGAGGGGTATCGAGGCCTTCCGTCGGCAGCAGAGTGACGTAAGGTCGCTCCAGGGGTACCACGCGGACGTACGGTAAGAGCCGTTTGCTGCATCGCGCGCCTTGCAGGAATTTACCTTCCTTGCTATCCTAATCCAAACGAAGTAGCATTTCCCAGTGCGTTTGTTCTGCTCGTGGGGAAAGAATCCAGGGAGGTCGTATGAACGCTATCGAAATGGCAATGAAGATGGAACAGGAAGCGGCGGATTTCTACGCGCAATGCGCGGAAAAGACGGAGAACCCGATAGGGAAGAAAATGTTCCTGAGCATCGCGGAGGACGAGAAACACCACATGGTCTGTGCTGTTCATATGAATGAGAAGAAAGAATTCGCTCCTCTCGAAACGAGGCCGATCGAGGATATGAAGAGGATATTCGAGGAAAACAAGCAGATTATGCTCGAACGCGTCTCCCCGACCACCGACGAGCTGCAGGCGCTCGAGATGGCGATGAAGATGGAGGAATCGGCGATTCGCTTCTATAGAAATGCGGCTGCGCAGACGAAGGATCCTGCGGAGAAGGCATTCTTCGAGTGTCTCGTGCGGGACGAAGAAGAACATTTCTCGATTTTGCAGAATACGCACTCGTTCCTCTCCGATACGGGCAATTGGTTCATGTGGGAGGAGCATGGGATCGTCGAAGGCTGAGGTGAAGCTCTCGGAGAACGCGCTCACGGTCCTCATGGCACGATATCTCCTCAAGGACGAGAAAGAGAGGATTATCGAGACTCCCGAGGAGATGTTCCGGAGGGTGGCGAGGAAGGTCGCTTTGGCGGAAGCCCTGTACGGAGGCAGGCCTTCCGAATGGGAAGAGGCGTTCTGCGAGATCATGACGAACCTGCGATTTCTGCCCAATTCGCCGACGCTCATGAATGCCGGCAAGGAATCGGGTCAGCTCGCTGCATGTTTCGTCCTCCCCGTCGGCGATTCGATGACGTCCATTTTCGAGACGCTGAAGAACGCAGCCTTAATCCTGCAGAGCGGTGGCGGGACGGGATTCTCGTTCTCGCGGTTGAGGCCGAAGGACGACATCGTCCGGTCGACGGGGGGTATCGCGAGCGGTCCGGTTTCCTTCATGAAGATTTATAACACGGCGACGGAAGTGATCAAACAGGGTGGGGCGCGCCGGGGCGCGAATATGGGAATTCTCCGCGTCGACCACCCCGACATCATCGAATTCATCAGGATAAAGAGATCGCGGGACGAACTCACGAATTTCAATATTTCGGTTGCGGTGACGGACGCGTTCATGGAGGCGCTCAAACGAGACGAAGAATACCCGCTCGTCAACCCGAGGACGGGCGAGCACGTCGGGAGCAAGCGAGCCCGCGAGGTGTTCGATGAAATGGTGCAGAGCGCGTGGGCGACGGGTGATCCGGGAATCGTTTTTATCGACAGGATAAACAGGGCGAATCCGACTCCGCATATCGGACACATGGAATCGACGAATCCGTGCGGGGAGCAACCGCTCCTCCCATACGAAGCGTGCGTGCTCGGTTCCCTGAACCTCGTCGCGTATGTGAGACGGCGGGAAGCGTGGCTGCCGTCCCCGGTCGGTGCGGGAGAGCTGGAGCAAAGAGAGGGCGCGGCGCCAACAATCGATTGGGAGGCGTTTGGGAGAGATGTCAGGATCGCCGTGCGGTTTCTCGATGACGTTATCGACGTCAACTCTTACCCGATCGCGGCAGTCGAACGAATGCACAAGGGGAACAGGAAAATCGGAATCGGCGTGATGGGATGGGCGGATATGTTGGTAGTGCTCGGCATACCGTATGACAGCGAGGAAGCGTTTCGCCTCGCGCGGGAAGTCATGCGGTTCATCACGACGACCGCCAGAGAAGAATCCGTTCGGCTCGCGGAGGTGCGGGGTGTTTTCCCTAATTTCTCGGGCTCGGTCTATGACGCGCGCGGGATGCCGCACCCGAGGAATGCGACGGTGACGACGATTGCCCCGACCGGCACTCTCTCCATTATCGCAAATTGCTCGAGCGGTATAGAACCTCTCTTTTCCCTCGCTTACAAGAGACGCGTCCTCGATACGGAACTGCTCGTGGTGAACGAGTATTTTTTAGAGCTCGCGAAACGGCTCGGCTTTTATAGTGATGAACTGGAGGAGCGCATTATCCGAACGGGCGACGTGAAAGGGGTGAAGAACGTTCCCCGGAAAGTGCGAAGACTCTTCAGGACGGCGCATGAAATATCGCCGGAGGATCATATCGAGATGCAGGCGTGTTTCCAGGAGTTCACGGACAACGCCGTCTCGAAGACGGTCAATATGCCGCACCGGGCGACGAAGGATGATGTTGCGAGAGCTTTTCTCCGTGCGTACGAGAGGGGGTGCAAGGGAATTACCGTATTCAGATATGGCACAGCAAAAAAGGGAACGCTCGTCAGGTTTGCCGATACGGATTAGCGAGGGTTATTTTTATACGTTCAATGAAAGGATATAGTCTTCTCGCTCATTCCCGGCTCCCCCGGTGGGGCGATTTCGCCTCATCCGTATCGAATCCACAGTATTTGCATATCGGCAAAATAGACCCGCCCGAACACTCTGTCCTGTCACTATCCCCGGAATTCACGAATCGAACCACTCAGGAGTGAACGCGCCGGCGCACGTGAGAGTGCGCTGATAGCGTATCCTGCCAGGCAGAAGACGCTCGTCTAACGCCGCCCCCCGTACTTTAGGTAGTAATGCTGGCGGCCTCCGTCGAAGTACCCGTGGCGAGGATACCAGTGGTAACGGCCGTCGTACGAAAGGAGCGAATACGAGAAGGACAACGAAAAGGGAAAAAAGAAAGAGGGATACCATGAGTAGTACGGGCGGTAATAGGTATCGTAATCGGGGGAATAGACATCCTGCGCAAGATATCGCTCCACACTTCCCCTGTTCCAGGTATCGTAGTAAGAAGGGGGGTAACAACCCGCCAGGGCAGCGCAGACCAAAATCGCTATCGTTATTCTTCGCATGATGAACCTCCTTGCATCGATGTCGTAAGGGGAACCGAATCTCTCAAGCTTGGCTCAAGAACTCCTCCATGAATGACCCGACTTTCGAACCGATCTCGTCTCGCGCCCGCCTGAAGTCGATCATGATTGTTTCTTCGGAGCCGATCGTGCCGACCGGATCCCTGATGGGCCAGTGGAGCCGCACAGTCTCCGACGGCGTCCTCGGACAGCATGCTTCGGCATGACCGCACAGCGTGATCACCACATCCATCTGCTGCAGGAGGGATTCATCGAGTTCTTTTGACTTCTGCTGGGAGATGTCGATGCCGATTTCTTTCATGACCGCGATCGCCTTCCGGTTGATCCCTGCTGCCATCAAACCTGCGCTGTGCACCTCGACCATGCCGCGGGAATACGCGCGCGCAAATCCTTCGGCCATCTGACTCCTGCAGGAATTTGCGGTACAGATGAACAGTATTCTTCTTCTCAGTCGCGACGCGGTTCCCGATCTGCTCTCTATCATCCGGATGCTCTCAGTCTGTCGGTCACGAAAACGACGGTCAGGGATACGCACAGGGCACCGATGAGCAGTATAAACGAGAGGAAAGCGTTGCTCAGGACGACGGGATTGATCAGGAGAACGACGCCGAGGGCGAGCATCATCGTGCCGGATATCAATTTCATGATTCTCCCCTGACGCTCGGTCATGTGCTTCTTCCCGAGTGTCACCGTGAAGATCAGGACGATCGTGGCGAGCGGAATGACGTAGACGACGTTATAGAAAGCCAGGTAGAGGTAGTACAAAGACGACGCGAGGTTGTTGAGCGTGAGAATCCTCGTGAATACCATGGGGAAGCCGGCGGTACAGAGCAGTTCGTACGCATTCGCCGCGATGGCGAGGACCGCTGTCCCGACGAGTACGGAGATGAAAGAGGTGGATTTAAGGAGTTTCCTCATGCGGTCGAAGAGCTTCGGCTTCGCCCCGTCCGGAATGGTGAGCGATATCCCTTTCTTGAAGAGGAAAAAATCTTTTATGTTGATAAGCGCGATCACGACCGCGACCGCGCCCGCGATCTTGGTGATCAGGGCGACCTGTCCCATGACGAGGAAGAGGTTGAGCCACGCCGCCATGAAGAGAAAATATATGAAGCCGGAAAAAAAGACGAAGACGGTGCCGATCAAGAACATTTTCTTGCGCGACTGCGCGTGGATGAGCAACCCCAGGAGCGAGAAAAGCACGAAGAACGCGCATGGGTTGAAGCTGTCAAGACCCGCGACGACGAGCGTGATGACGGGGAGGGACATCTGCGAGGAGTCGAGGTTGCCAATCCATGGAATGTAAACCGCTTTGCTCTTTTCGGTACACTCGTATTCTTGTTGTTGCGATGCTTTCACTTCTGCGGTGGCTTCGGCGGAAGAGATCTTTCGGAGCATGAGGTCAGCCGGGTCGATGCACTCCGTTGTCGAACACAGACGGAAGAGGCGCGTGAGTTCATTCCTCGTGTGCTCGGAGAATCCGATGACACTCTCATTCCCCACGAAGGTGACCGGTACGCCGGCCGCGCTGATACGATACGCCTTCGCCATCTTCGCGAGCAGCGCCGCGTTTTCCTTATCGTACCAGACTTCATACGCCGCGACCTCCATGAGCGGATACTGCTTCTTCATCTCCTCGAGGAAGGCGCGCTCTTCTCTGCAGTGCGGGCAACCGCTTCCCCAGAAAAAATGAACGATGAAGCGGCGATGCGAGGAGCCGTCACCCTGAGCCTTGGTTCTTTGCTCTTTCTGACCGGGGCCGGATGTCACCTCACTGGTATCGGGAGCTCGCTTCTGACGAGAGATGGAGGAAGCACCTTTTGAGATCGGTGCAGGAGGGGGGCGATTCTCCAGCCAGGGAGGCAGTGTGTGGGATTCGTTCGTGCGGGACGGCTCCGTGCATTCGTATGCGTTCTGCGCTTCCGGTCCGCACATGCCTTCCTGTTCGGGGTTTGCTCCATGCGCGAAAGGACAAAAGATCAAAAAAAAGAGCAACAAATACCCATAGAACATGGTTATAGTATGCAGACTCGCGGAACTGACAATCAAGACGGCTCTCGTTTCTATTGCCATTCCGATGAGGATTTTTCTATAATGGTGCGCAAAAAATATTTCGACGGAGGTTCGTATCATGAAACACGCAGTTCGGGGCATGGGTGTGATCGTCTGTATTGTCGCGTTGTCGCTCGTCTTTGGGTGCGCAAAGCCGCCCACGAAAGAAATCGCTGACGCGGAGAAGGCGATCGCGGATGCGAAAGCGAAGGAAGCGGATCTTTACGTTTGGGACATATTCGCAAAAGCGCAGGATCATGTGAAGAAGGCGACGGAGATGGTCGCGGCGAAGAAGTACGCGGAGGCCAAGACGGCTGCTTTGGAAGCGGCGAAGGCGGCGCAGGAGGCGACAGGTCTGGTGGAGGCGAACAAGAAGAAGATGAAGGAGGACGTGGAGGCGATGCTGCCGGATCTCCAGAAAGCATTGGATGAGGTCAAGAGCCTCGCAACAGTGGCGATCAAGAAGAAAGCGGTCGCGTCGAAAGAGGAGTTGCAGTCGGCGGTCGGCAAGTTGGAACTCGACATGACCTCCGTGAAAGAGCAGATCGAAGCGGGAGCTGTTCGGCAGGCATACGATCTCGCAAAATCGCTCATGGATCAGGCGAATGCGCAGAAGCAGAGCCTCAGTGATGCGATGGCGCAGCACGCAGCGAAGAAGTAGAACGTTCTGCTTCCCCTCGTCCTTCCGCCCCTCGGTATGGAGAAGCGGAAGGACGATCTTGTTTCCGGGCATCGACGTGTTCTGCCCTCTTGCCTACGGGGACACGCCAGTGCGATCGGGTGGCCACGGATAGGGGCATTTTCACGCGGAAACAACTTCCAAACTACTTGAATAACTTGTCGTAGTTGTTTATCATTTAAGGGAAAAAGGAGGCCACATGCTGAGGGAAGACGTGGAGAAAGTCCTCGATCAGGTGAGAGTGGGACTGCGGAGGGACGGTGGCGATATCGAACTCGTTGACATACGGGATAACATCGTCTATGTGCGTTTGAAAGGTGCGTGCGGCACATGCCCGATGTCGACGCTGACGCTGAAAAATTGGGTCGAGGCGAACCTCAGGAAAGCGATACCTGACATACGTGCAGTCCAGTCTGTATAGACAATAGGAGGGAAGCCGGAGGTCGCAGCTTGATCTCACGCTTCGACGACAGAAGCCGAACAATCCTCGCCTGTGTGGCTGTCGCGCTCGTCACGCTCATTCCGTACTTCGCTGAAGCCGCTTTCGTTGAGGTGAAGGATATCAGATTCTGGTCATCGGAACAGTACACGCGGGTTGTGATCGATTTGACCGGCACCGTCGAGTTTCAGAAGAACCGCCTTTCGAATCCGGACCGCCTCTATTTCGATTTGAAGGATTCGGTCATTTCGAAAGAAATAACGAAGAACATCCCAATCGGTGACGGGATCCTGAGGGGCGTGAGGGCAGCGCAGTTCAACAAGACGACGGTGCGGGTCGTCCTCGACCTCGAGGAGATATCGGATCTTCAAACCTTTGTTTTTGATGGGCCGCCGAGGCTGGTCGTGGACGTGTTCGGCAAGTTGGCGGATCGGAGGTCGTCCGTACAGCTTGTCAAACGACGGATCGTCATCGATCCGGGGCATGGCGGGCACGACCCGGGTGCCGTAGGGCCTCGGGGCGTATTCGAGAAGGATATCGTGCTCGACATCGCGCTGAAAGTGAAGAAGATCCTCATGGAAGATCCGCTCAACGAAGTCTTTCTGACGAGGGAGAAAGACGTCTTTCTCTCTCTCGAAGAGAGGACGGCTTTCGCCAACAGGAAGAACGCCGACCTGTTCGTCTCGATCCATGCGAATGCGAGCCCGAGGAGGGAAGCACGAGGGATCGAGACGTACCTGTTGAACTGGACCGATGACGAGGAAGCGATGAAGGTGGCTGCTCGGGAGAACGCCATATCGCTCAAAAAGATGAGGGCGATGCACAGGGAGATGGACATTGTCGACGTCATTAAGGGGGATCTGATTCGCGAGAACAAGCGGGACGAGTCGATCAAGCTGGCCAATTACATTCAGCGAGCTCTCGTTGGACATCTGTGCGATAACCGTCGTACCGTCACCGATCTCGGTGTGAAACAGGCGCTCTTCTACGTCCTCTTCGGTGCGAAGATGCCGTCGGTACTCGTCGAGGTCTCTTTCATCAGCAATTCCGAGGAAGAGCGGCTTCTCTCCGACGAGGGATATCGCAAAGAGATCGCGCACGGCATCGCGAGAGGAATGATGACGTACCTCACGTCTTCGCCGGCTGTTCAGAAGGTCGTTGAATACAGGGAACGTTCACCTCTCTACAGGTAGCGGTTTGCCTCCCCGGTTGGCAATTGTCCTCTACTCTCTTTTTGCCGTGGGTCTTTTTTTCGTCGAGAACCCCTTGTGGTATGGGGTCTTGATCGGGCTCTTCGTCATCGTGTTTTTTGTGGCGCGCGTCCGTGTAGCGAAGAAGGTATGGATTCCTCTCCTCGTTCTCCTTCTCACGACATTGTTCGGCAACCTTTTTTCCGGGCATGGGAGAGTGGTTTTTTCGGCGGGGCCACTCCTGATCACGGAAGAGGGGGTGAGCCGCGCGTGGGTGAGGACGGCGAGGTTTCTCTGCATGGTCGCCGGTGCCCGATTGCTCACTACTTACCTCTCGGTCGAATCCCTCGTGCGCATGATAGGGCTGGTGCTGAAACCCCTTCAGCGTTTTGGCATCCCCGTCCGTGATTTCATCCTCCAGATGGAGATGACCGTTCAGGTCCTTCCGATTCTGAGAGATCGGTTCCTGCGTCTCTACGGAGAACGCCGACATCAGGAGGACCTCGCTGGATTCGGAAGTCGCGCGCGCCTCGCTGCGGAATTGCTCGCGCCGCTCTTCGTGCAGAGTGTGCGCTCTCCGGAGACGGTTCTGAAAGATACGGGGCGCGACGACCACTCCGCGGCCGGGTCGCGATGATATGCGTACCGCATGCGATCTCTTGATCAGAAACGGTACAGTGTGCGACGGGACAGGGGCCGAACCAGTCTGTGCGGATATCCTTATCACGGGAGACCGAATCTCCGGAATTGTGCCGAGGCAGGACGGGGGGGCAAGTCCCGGATCGATTCGGGCGGGCCGCACTATCGATGCACAGGACCTCATGGTGGCGCCGGGGTTCATCGACGTTCATGGTCACTCGGAGTTCACGCTCCTCGCGGATCCCAGGGCGGAGGGAAAACTCTGCCAGGGCATTACGACCGAGATCAACGGAAACTGCGGTCTCTCCGCGGCGCCGCTCTTCGGTGCGGTTATGGAGCGAAGGCGGTCGGACCTGGACGACTACGGTATCGAGGAACGGTGGTCGAGCTTCGAAGAGTATTTCGCTCTCCTTGGGAATCGCACGATCGGTCTCAACGTGTGCACGCTCACCGGCCATGGAAACCTTCGCGGTTGCGTAACGGGGTACGATGACCGGGGTCTCTCGCCCGAGGAATTGCGGCAGATGGGGATGCTTCTTCGACAGACGGTGAGGGAGGGCTCGATCGGCTTGTCGACCGGCCTCATTTATCCCCCCGGCATGTACGCCGACAGACAGGAGCTGATCGATCTCTGCACAGTCTTGATGAAAGACGGCAGCTCGCCGTGCGTTTACGCGACGCACATGAGGAGCGAAGGCGACCGCCTCATCGAAGCGGTCAGAGAGACGGTGGACATCGGGCGGCGAGCCGGGATCGCGGTGCACATCTCCCATTTGAAGACGAGCGGCGAACGGAACTGGCACAAACTGAGCGAAGCCCTTTCGCTCATCGAAGCGGCACAGGCCGAGGGCATCCGCGTCACCTGTGACCGGTATCCGTACACCGCTGCGTCCACGGACCTCGATACGGTGCTCCCCTCCTGGACGTATGAAGGAGGAACGGAGGATGAGCTGAGGCGTCTGCGAGATCCCGAAGCACGAGGAAAGATCAAGGCGGAAATCCAATCCCGGGTTACCGATACCACGTATTGGGAGCGGATCGTTATCACGTCGGTCGCTTCGGAGAAGAATAGATGGATGGAAGGAAAGGATCTGCTACGGATTGCACGCGAGGAGCGGTGCGAACCTGTCGATCTGCTCCTCGGGATTCTCGTCGAAGAAACGCTGAGGGTTGGGGCGGTCTTTTTCACGATGAGCGAGGAGAACCTGCGCACGATTCTCTCGCGATCGTATGTCATGCTCGGGACGGACAGTTCGGCTCGATCGTTTGGCGGACCGACCTGCAAGGGGAAACCCCACCCGAGGGGGTTCGGCACTTTTCCTCGCTTCTTAGGCAGGTACGTGCGGAGGGACCTTGCGAGTGACATGAGCGAAGCAGTCCGACGAATGACGTCTCTGCCGGCCCGGACATTCGGCATCGTCGGACGGGGGGTCCTCCGTGCGGGAGCATATGCGGATGTGACCATTTTCGATCCGCGGGCCGTTTGCGACAGGGCGACGTATGCCGAACCCTTTACGCGACCGGACGGCATCCATTTCGTCATCGTCAATGGCGTTCCCGCTGTCTGGGAGGGCGAGTGCACCGGATCGAGAGCGGGCAGAATCCTGCGCAACGGTCGGTGAGGATGCGACACGAGGAGATCACCCGCGGGTCGCCGTCTCGTTGCGCGTTGCAGAAAGAGATCGGTTCGAGGAGGGTATGTCGAGACCATTCATTGGGATTACGGCGGACGAACGAGACGAATACGTACAGTCGAAGGCGCCATACTGCCGCGCCGTTGAGTTCGCGGGCGGGGTTCCTTTCCTCCTGCCACCCGTAAAAGATTTCGAGACCTATGGAAGCCTCGTCGATGGACTCCTCATACCCGGGGGAGGCGACGTCGACCCGGCCTACTACGGGGAAAAGCGCCGAAAGGCGACGCGACCTGTGGACCGGAGGAGAACGGATTTCGAGCTGTCTCTCCTCTCGTTTATGGTGCGGGCGGACAAACCGGTACTCGGTATCTGTTACGGCATGCAACTCCTCAACGTTTTCTTCGGGGGACGTTTGTATCAGGACATCGCCACCGAATGTCCGGTGGCAATAAATCACAAAAACAATTATCATATGATTGTGGTCGCAGAAAACAGATTTCTCACGAGAGGTTCGTTTTCTGTCAACAGCTCACATCACCAGGCAGTCAAGTCGCTCGGCGCTACGCTGTCACCGATTGCCCACTCCGACGATCGTATTATCGAGGCGCTCTGCGGGGAGGGTCGTTTTTTTCTCGTGGGGGTGCAGTGGCATCCGGAACGCATGCCGAAGGAGAAGCTGAGCGAAGATCTTTTTCGTCGATTCATCGACGCGGCTCGGTCGTCAAAGTATCGGAACGAATGACCATCTGCCGGACCTGCGACGCCGGAAAAGGTGCAGTGTTCATGCACGGTCCTGTGGGCGGATGTATTTTATGATGGTGAGAGTTCATTCACGGGAGAGGAGGATCGTATGATCAGCAGGGAAGAACTGAAGAACATTGCGAAGATGAAGGGCGAAGGCGCTTATTTTGTGAGCGTTTACCTGAACGTCAACCCGATGACGACGGTCAAGGACAACTACGTGATCCACGCGAAAAACATGCTGAGAGAAACGACGGAAACACTGGACAAGACGGTGCTCAAAAAAGTGAAGGGCGATATCGATAAGATCGAATCCTACATCATCACGAACAAACGCGTTTTTAAAAAAGGTCTCGCTCTCCTCAGTTCGCAGGAACGGAAGTTCTGGAGAGAGTACCACGTTGCGGTCCCCTTCAAGAACGAGATCATCGTCGATACGACCCCCTACGTGAAACCGCTCCTCGATGTTCTCGACAATTACCAGCGGTCTGCTATCCTCCTGGTCGATCGGGAGTCCGCGCGCCTCTTCCTCGTCTATCTCGGCGAAATCGAAGAATATGCCGAGGTCCACTCCGAGGACGTGCCGGGACGCCATAAGAAGGGCGGGTGGTTCTCGCTCGCGGAAAAAAGTTACGAGCGGCATATCGATTACCACGTGGGACTCCACCTGAAAGACGTGATGCGGGAACTGGAGGCTTTCCTTTCGGGCGAGTATGTGGGACGGCTCATCATCGGCGGCTCCGAAGAAGCGGTCACGAAGGTGAAGGCGATGCTGCCGCAAGGGATAGCCGACAAGGTGATCGGAACATTTCAGGCCGAGATGTTCGCAAATACGAAGGAGATCATGAAGAAGGTGGAGCCGTTGCTCCAGGCCTACGAGAAGAAGAAAGAGACGGAGGACATCGACGAACTTCTCACGAAGGCGATGAAGAACGAGAACGCCGTCGTGGGGATAGAGAACGTCATGAACGCGCTCCAGGAGGGAAGGGTCATGAAATTGATCGTTCTCAAGGATCTCGCGCAGGCGGGGATTTCCTGCACGCAGTGTGGATATCTGAGCATCCAGAACGTTCCGTCGTGCCCCTTCTGCGGAGGCGCGATCCAGAGGGAGAAACATCTCGTGGACCTCGTCGCGCAGAGGGCGGTCGAGCAGGGGGCGTTCGTCGAAGTTGCATCGGAGAATGGAACATTCCGGGAAGCGGGCGGTATTGGAGCATTCCTTCGGTTTTAACCGGTCCGCGCGTGGTCTCGCGCTGAGCCCCGTACGGGGTTCTCTCCTTTCGAACGGTTGTGCCTGAATACCCGTGATCGGGGATGACCGAGCGAGGGCCGCGCCGGATGGGAAAATGGCACGATCGTCGCGTACGCGTGCCCGACGTCATTTCCTGCGTCGTCGCGATATGCTGTCTCATATGCGGTGCCTCCTGTTCGACCCGCGAACGGCTTCCGGGCTACGTGTATTACCGCCTGAACGCGACCCCGACCACACTCGATCCCGCCCATATCGTCGACGTGAGTGGCGGTACCATCGCCGCGAAGATATTCAACGGCCTCGTGAAGATCGGCGATCGACTTTCCGTCGAGCCCGATATCGCGGATCATTGGACCGTCGCCCGACGGGCGTCACTATGTGTTTGCCCTGAAGAAAAAGGTCGCGTTCTCCAACGGGCGATTCGTCGGCGCTGCGGATTTCAAGTACTCTTTTGAAAGAGTGCTCCGGCCGTCGACACGATCTACAAACACGTGGGTGTTCGAAAAAATTGCCGGCGCGGATGAGTTCATGGCGGGAAGGGCGGCGGAGGTCCGTGGGATACGGGTTATCGACGAATACACGCTCGGAATAGAGCTGGAGAAACCCTTCGCGCCTTTCCTCAACCTGCTGACGATGACGGCGGCATACGTGGTTCCTGTCGAGGAAACGGAACGGTGGGGGAAGGATTTTTCGAGCCGTCCTGTTGGTACGGGACCCTTCACCGTGAAGGAGTGGAGTCCGAATAGAATGATCCAGCTCGACAGGCGGGACGGCTACTTCGGTCGCTGCGCCAAGGTGGCAGGCATTCTCTATCGAATTATTCCTGAGGACCTTACGGCCGTCGTGGAATTCGAACTCGGCAATATCGATGTGCTGACGTTGCCGGCGTCGGAATATTCCCGGTATCGGGACGACGTTCGGAGGAGTGCGTATATTTCCTCCCTCGAAGGCCTCAATACGTACTACCTTGGCTTCAATTGCGGACGGCCATCTCTCGACGATGCAGGATTGCGACAGGCGCTCTTCTCCGCCATTGACAGAGAGAAGATCCTCGGTACGATTTACGAAAAACGCGGGCGGCTCGCGGCGGGTCCTGTCCCTGACAGGCTCAGGAGGTGGAAGAAACCGGTCTCTGCGCGCTTCGACCCGGGCACGGCGAAAACATTCATCCAGAAGAAAGGGTATGAAGGAGTGAAGCTCCGTTTCTTTGTCACCGCGGATCAGGAGGTCGTGGACATCGCGGAAGTGATCCAGTCGTACCTCAGGGATGCCGGTATTGCGGTCGAGATCAGGCAGCTCGAGTGAAGCGCTTACAAGGAAGCGATCAATCGCGGTGAGGCGGACCTGTTTTATCTGAGCTGGTGGGCCGATTATCCTGATGCCGAGAACTTCCTCTTCCCCCTTTTTCATTCGGCGAATCATGGGCCGGCTGGGAACAAAACTCTCTACACGAACTCTCTTGTCGACTCGCTGATCGAGAAAGCCGAGGGGATAGGGGATGAGAGTGAGCGATGGATATTGTACGAGAAGGCGGAACAGGCGATCGTCAATGATGTCCCTTGGGTGTACCTCTGGCATAAAACGGATTTCGTGCTCCGCCAACCGTGGGTCGGCAACTTCACGATTTATCCAATCTACAGCATGGACAAAGGAACGGAGATAACGCTCCGCGATGAAGATCGGGATGAGCGCGCTTGAAAGCATGGCGGGGCGAGCGGAGAGATGACGTCTTACCTCGTGAAAAGGGTAATCCTGATCATTCCACTGCTCTTCGGTGTCACCGCACTCACCTTCGGTCTCGCTAAGGCATTGCCCGGGGACCCCGTGTACAGTCTCATCGGGGAGAGGGCCTAGCCAGAGGCCATCGAAAAGATACGGAGAGAACTCGGTTCAGATGAGAGTATCGTGCGACAGTATATCGGCTACGTCACGTTGCTGCTCAACGGAGAGTTCGGCAGATCGTACTATACGAACAGGGAGGTCCTCGATGAGATCACGGCAAAGTTCCCCAACACGCTGGCGCTCGCCGGTTGCGCCATGCTCATTGCGGTGCCGACCGGAGCGGCCTTCGGCTATCTCGCCGCGCGAAAGAGGGGAACCGCGCTCGATAGAATAATATCCGTCGGCGCTGTTTCCGGGATGAGCATGCCCGTATTCTGGAGTGGACTCATCCTCATGTTCGTCGTCAGCCTTCAATTGAGAATGCTCCCCCCGTCCGGAACGGGTGGGTTGAGGTACCTCATTCTGCCTGCTGTCACGCTATCGCTCCCCGCGATAGGCGTTTTGTCGAGGATCACGAGAACGACGGTGCTCGAGACGATCGATGCGCCATTCGTTCGCACGGCACAGGCGAAGGGTATCCGAAAACTGCGTATCGACCTCGTCCATATCGTGAGAAATGCGCTCATACCGATCGTCACGGTCGCGGGAATGGAATGCGCCAGTTACTTGAACGGTGCCGTTCTCACCGAGACGATATTCGGCTGGGACGGTATCGGACGGTATACCATGGAGGGCATTCTGAAGAGGGACTACCCGGTCATCATGGGGTGTGTCATCGTCGGAACGGTCACCTTTATCTGTGTCAATGTCGTGGTCGATGTGCTCTATCACTATCTCGATCCGCGGGTGAGGCTAGATGACCGGCGGGAGTAAGGTCTGTCTCGCGGTGCTTGCGATCATTGTGCTCGGGGCGCTCTCTGCCCCTTTCGTAACGCCGTACGAGCCGGACGCGATAGACCTCGACAGTATCAGGGTTCCGCCCGGCAAAGATCACCTCATGGGTACCGATAATAAAGGGCGGGACGTCTTCACGAGAATCCTCTACGGAGGGAGGATCTCGATCGGCGTCGCTTTCTTCGCCGCATCCCTGTCTCTCGTGATCGGCATGCTGAGCGGTCTCTGCTCGGGGTATTTCGGCGGGAAGGTCGATCTCGTCATCATGGGATTCGTCGACGTGGTGCTCTCGTTCCCCTCGCTCCTCCTCGCTATCGCGATCAGCGTGCTCCTGCCATCCGGCGTGCACACGGTGGTCATTGCGATCGCTGCCGTCGGTTGGGCCCCATTTGCGAGGATTGTTCGGGGGGGAGATACTCAGTCTCCGTGAGCGCCCGTTTATCGAATTGGCGCTGGCGCTAGGGTGCGGCCGCGGAAGAATTCTCTTTCGACATCTTCTCCCGCAGTGCGTGCCTCTGCTGCTCGTCATGGGTGGATTGAAGATGGGCACGTATATCCTCACGGAGTCGGCCCTCAGTTTTCTGGGACTCGGGGCTCAACCTCCCGTGGCGACGTGGGGTCAATGATCAGTGCAAACAGGGTATATCTTGCGACGGCGCCGTGGACGGTCTTTTTCCCGGGGTGCATGATCGTCGTGACCGTGCTCTGCTGCACCGTCGTGGGAGACGCGCTGCGTGATATGTTGGGTGGCGAAACGAAGGAGCGATTGGGGTAAACCGCGACGAGGGATTACACCTCTCTCAGGCGCTCTTCCTCTTCTTCGAGTATTTTGCAGTCGATGCACATGGTTGTCACGGGTCGGGCTTCGAGACGACGAATGTCGATTTCTTCCCCGCACTTTTCGCAGATGCCGAATACGTTCCGGTCGATCCGCTCGATCGCTTCGTCGATCTTCTTGAGGAGTTTCCGTTCCCTTCCTCTCAGCCTGAGCATGAAGTTTCTGTCCATCTCCGCTGTCGCCTGATCTCCGAGATCCGGAAAGACCGTCGGGCCCGGGAGCTCGTTGAGCGCTTCGAGCGCACCCATCAGGAGGGCCTTTTTTTGCGCAAGGAGATTCTTCTTGATCTCCTGAAATTTCTTTTCGCGCTTGGTCACCGTTTTCTTCGTCGCCGCCTTCTTTGCAGCGGTGCGTTTTGGCGATGGCTCCGAGACGCGCGGTTTTACCCTCGCGCTCGTTCGCGCAGGTGTGTTCCTGGAGGAGGTCGCTTTCCGTGTTGATTGTGTCGCCGATGATTTCGGTTTCGCCGTCTCACGTTTCCTCATAAGGGCTCCTCATGAATACTATATCAACTACATTAACAGAAGGCAGGAAATTTCGTCAACGAACCCGCACCTCCTGCGAATAATTCTTGACCTTTGGCTTCTCCTCGTGCCATACTAAGGGCGAAGTATCGGACGTAACGTATGTAGCTTCAAGGACTTTGGACTTTGTAGCTCCCATACTTCGATTCCGTAATCTTCGATTTTTATTATCAAGGAGGTGCAGCAGTATGGCCAAAGGAACCGTAAAATGGTTCAACGAGTCCAAAGGCTTTGGATTCATTACCAAGGAAGACGGCGGAGATGTGTTCGTGCACTATTCGGCGATCCAGGGTAACGGATTCAAGACGCTGGCTGAGGGTCAGGCGGTAAGCTTCGATGTTGTCGATGGCCCCAAAGGTCCAAAGGCGGAAAACGTCACAAAGATCTAACCAAAAACGTGCGGGTTCCTCCCGAGAGGAACCCGCACATCAGAAACCCCCGCACTCTTTCAATTCGATGTTTCACTCGTCGCGTCACTCTGTGCACTCTTCGCCGGTACGTTTTATGCTGAACCGCTCCCGGTAACGGCGCGCGCATCCGGCATACGGCGCGGCGAACGCTTTTGGACAGCCGGGATTCCATGATGTGAGACGATGAGATGGAATCCGAAGAATATTTAGAAATAGTGGACGAGAGGGGAAATGTCATCGGACACGCGCCGAGAAAGGCTATTCACGGCAACCCATCGTTGATGCACAGAGTGGTTCACATCCTCGTCGTGAACCGCTCCGGTGATATCCTCCTGCAGAAACGCTCCATGAAGAAAGATGTTGCGCCCGGCAAATGGGACACGTCCGTCGGCGGTCACGTCGGAGTCGGAGAGGATCTCCTCTCGTCCTCGAGGCGAGAAATGTTCGAGGAACTGGGCATCGACGGGCGCGATCTCGAGCACCTGTATTCGTACGTGCACACAAACGCCTACGAGACGGAACTCGTCACGACGTTTCGCTGCGTGTGCGAAGACGGCTTTTCGATCAATCGGGAGGAGATCGACGAGGTGCGCTTCTGGACGCACGAAGAGATTCACCGCGCCTTAGGGCAACGGATCCTGAGCGATAATTTCGAGCATGAGTTCAGGATGTATCTCAGATACCCCATGGACAGTTCCCTGTAAAGGGGATCGCGAAAATCATCCCTATGCAGGGTGGATGGAAATCCGCGCGGTATCTTTTCGTAACGAGGATCGCTTACGTTACTGCATTGGCGCAAAATCGACATCTCTGATTTCGGCCGGTTCGCTTTCCTTGAGAGGGCCGACCGCCGTGACCCGGTAACTTCTCCGCCCTCCCGCTTTCTCGCCATCGAAAAAAGCGGGTGTCTGAGGGGCACCGATAGAAACGTACGCAGCGTCGCCCGGTAGCTTCCTGTACACGTTATAGCCTGTCACCCACGTCTCGGGCGGCTCTTTCCAGAGGAGATACACGCCGTCCGATGCGGGCAGAGCGACGAAGTTCTCCGGCGGCGAGGGGATGAGTTCGACAGGATTGATAGCGAGTTCCTCGGAAGGAAGCCCCTCGTCTCGGAAAGGGCTCTCCGTCGCTGTTCTGACCGTATAGAACATGGCGCGGTTGACATCGAAAGCATCCCGAAACGATGGTTCGCGGAGCGGCACCGCATTGAGGGGGGCGAGAGGGTACTGTCCGGGCGAGGTGCTCTTATAAATGTAGTAGACGTTTTTTTCGGATGACTTCTCCCACGTGATCGTGAGGATATCGTGGGCTATCGTGAAGGAGAGCCGCCCGGGAGGGTTCGGTGCCGCGAGCGGCAGCAGACGCAGTTCGGAGGAAGCGCGCGTGACACCCTTCAGACTTTCCGAGACGATCTTGTATCGGTGTTCTCGATTCACTATCACGTGAGGATCGACGAAAGAGCGGGCGTTCTTCTCGAGAAAGGCTATCTTTCCGAAGTCGCCTTCGAGGGCCTTGAGGATATGAAATCCCTTGAGGTTCTCTTCATCGGCTTGCGGAAACTCCCAGAGGAGGATAATCTGTGATTCCCTGTGGATTGCCTTCACGCCAGACGGAGCGGCAGGTTTCTCGTACGAAGCGAGTGTCGGATCTCCCTTCTTCCCACAGGCGAGGGTGAGGAGAGCGAGGAGGAAAACGGACAATTTCAGAGAGGAGACGAGCGCGCGGTGGGGAGGAATCAAACGGGAGACCCTGACGAGACAGGAATACGTCATCCGTCAACCCTTTATGACAGCCTGTCGCGAATTCGCATGTGGGCTCGTCGCTCTCCACCGGCTATCGATGGCTGTCAACGGTTTTCTTGAGCCTCCTGATTTGCTTCTTCACCTCGTCGGGCCCTGTCCCGCCGGAGGAGAGCTTGTTCTTGATCGACGCATCCGCATCAAGATAGCGAAAGACGTCCGATGCGATCGATGGCGAAAACCTGCGGAGTTCCTTCAGCGAAAGTTCATCGAGACGCTTTCGGGATGACAGGGCGTAACGAACGATTTTGCCGGTAACCTCATGGGCGCGCCGGAACGCCACCCCTTTTCTTACGAGGTACTCTGCGAGGTCTGTGGCGGTCGAGTACGCATCGCCTGCGGTCTCCCGCATGCGTTCGACGTGGAAGGTGATAGCGGGGAACATCTTACCGAGCACCGTGAGACATGACTTGATCGTATCGACCGTATCGAAGATCGGTATCTTGTCTTCCTGCATGTCCCTGTTGTAGGAGAGCGGCAGTGCTTTCATGAGGGTGAGCAGCGCCATGAGATTGCCATAGACGCGACCCGTCTTTCCCCTGATCAGTTCCGCGACATCAGGATTTTTCTTCTGCGGCATGATGCTGGAGCCGGTCGTGAACGCATCCGGCAGCTCGATAAAGTTGAATTCCGTCGTCGACCACAGCACGAGTTCCTCGGCGATCCGGGAGAGGTGCATCATGAGAAGAGCGGATGCCGACACGAATTCTATCGCAAAGTCCCTGTCCGAAACGGCATCGATACTGTTCCGGGCTATGCCGTCGAACTGGAGCAGATCCGCGACGTAGCGCCTGTCGATGGGGAGTGTCGTCCCCGCGAGCGCGCAGGCGCCGAGTGGCAATTGATTCGCACTCGCGCGTGCCTTTTTCATCCTCTCCGCGTCTCTCTGCAGCATCTCGACGTAGGCGAGGAGGTGGTGCGCTAGGAGGACCGGCTGCGCTCTCTGCAGATGGGTGTAGCCCGGCATGACCGCATCGAGATGTTTCGAAGCGGCATCGAGGAGGCTTTTCTGGAACCGTTTGATGAGCGAGATCGTCTCGTCTATCTCGCTTCTGAGGTAGAGCCTGAGATCGAGGGCCACCTGATCGTTCCGCGATCGCGCAGTGTGAAGCTTCCTGCCGGTGTCTCCGAGCTTCGAAATCAGGGCATGCTCGATATTCATGTGGATGTCCTCGAGATCCCGCCGAAACACGAACGTGCCCGCCGCAATGTCTGCCGCGATGTTTTCCAGTGTCGCGGTGAGGCGATTCGCCTCTTCCCGGGTGATGATTCCCTGCTTGCCGAGCATCTTCGCGTGCGCGATGCTGCCGACGATATCGTGCTTCCACAGCCGGTAATCGAAGGATACCGATTCGGTGAAAGACTCGGCCGCCTTCGAGGTCTTGTCCTTGAAACGTCCCGCCCACAGTTTCTTCATTGGTCGTAACCTTCGTAACTTCGCGAAGCCGTAATCATGATAAGGGTCGTCGTGAAGGCTGTCAAGGATGGCGAACGTTGTCATCTGCCCGGTTGCCATGATCCCGGGGGCTCAGACGTTCTCATGTGCGAGTCTGAGGATGACACTCAGCAGCGCTTTTGTCACGTTGGCGATGAATGCGAAGTCGAGAGTCTGGAACGTGTCGTGGCAGGTGTGGTAGTGCGGGTTTCTGAACATCGCCGTGTCCGTCAGCATGAGAGCCGGATATCCGGCGTTCCAAAACGAGGCATGATCGCTGAACCGCGTCTCAGGAACGAGTCGGCCCGAAAAGGGGACTTTGTACGTGACGACTTCGAGTTCGGGCACGTGCTCGCGCGAAAAGCGATGGAAAGCATCCATAATCGGTTTCGATCTCGCGTTCGCGATTACGCCGAGGAATGTCCCCCTGCGCGGTACAGGCGCCCTCACGAGCAGGGGAACGATCTGGCTTCCTTCGGCATCGTCGGTGTAGCCGACTGATTCGAGAACGAAGACAGCGCGATAGTCCATGCCGCGCCTCCTCGCCTCGCGGGCGAAGGTTTCGCTCCCGATCAAAAAGTGAATCGTCTGCGGCTGGGGCTCCTCGAGGGTGAACGCGACGCATTCCACGGTTTTCCTGAGAGGGAATCTGCACAGAATACCAGCCATCTCGAGGAGGACGGCGACACCGCTCGCGTTGTCATCCGCTCCGGGGCTTCCCCATGCGGCATCGTAGTGAGCGCCGATGAGGATCCGATCGTGTGCGTTCGGGTCTCCTATCGAGCCAATAATATTCCGGTATTCCCTCCCGTGGAAGAGGAACTCTTGTCGGGTGACGGAGCACTGAAACGATGCGAGCGTATCCTCGATGTACCGCGCTCTCTTCTCGAGTTCGTCATAATTGTCCCACCCGTGGCGCAACCCCTCGATTCTCCTGACGTACTCCTTGAGCCTCTCGGTGCTGACCAGGGATAGGATGTCTGCGAGTACTATGCCCACAGTCGAAGCGACGCGAACTCTTTGGGGTTGCTTGGGTCGTGACGCAAAAGATTACTGCTTGAGCGTTTCTGCAATGATATCGCCGATCGATTCGAGGGCGGCGTTCAATTTTCCGATGTCCTTCGTTCCGCCCTGAGCCATCTCGCGCTTTCCACCTCCCTTTCCCCCGGCCAATTCCGAAAGTTTCCTGACGATGTGTCCGGCGTGATAGGCAGTGGTCAAATCTTTCGTCACCATGCAGAGGAGCGCGGCATTTCCGTCATTCACCGAGACCGCGATGACGATGCCCGATTTGAGCCGGTCTCTCACGTTGTCCGCGAACAGTCGGAGCTCGTTCGGAGTGAGACCGTCCTGCCGAACCGTCACGATCTTCACGCCGTCGATGTCACGGGCTGATTCGAGGGCGTGCTTGATCGAGTTGCCGGGCACGGAGGTCTTCAGCCTCTGAATCTCCTTCTCCATCGTCTTCGTGTCGCTCAAAAGCTTTTCGATTCGCTCGATCGGATTTTCTGTTTTTAGGACAGCCCGGATATGATCGAGTTCCGACTTTTTGGCCCTCAGGTGGTCGAACGCGCCTTTTCCCGTGAGTGCCTCGATTCTGCGGATGCCGGATGCGACGCTCCCCTCCGAAAGAATCAGGAACAACCCGATCTGTCCGGTCGAGTGGCAGTGCGTTCCGCCGCAAAGTTCGGCACTTACGCCGGGAACCCGCACCACGCGGACCTGTTCGGCGTATTTTTCACCGAAGAGGGCGACCACTCCCGTTTCGAGGGCTTCCCGGATGCCGGTAATTTCGGTCTCGACCTTAATATCCTCGAGGATCTTCTCGTTCACGAAATCTTCGATTGCTTCTATTTCCGATGTGTTGAGGGCGTAAAAATGCGAAAAATCGAACCGGAGGCGTTCGGGCGAAACGAACGAACCGGCCTGCTTCACGTGGTCCCCGACGACGGCGCGGAGCGCGGCGTGGAGGAGATGAGTCGCCGTATGATTGCGGGCGGTGGCCATCCTTTTTGCGGCATCGACGGCACAACGGACCGTATCCCACACGGAAAGACGTCCACGCGTTATCTGAACGACGTGCACGTGGAGGCCGGCTTCCTTCTTCGTGTTCAATACGAGCGCGTCGAGTTCCTCCGACGACAGAACGCCCGTATCTCCCACTTGTCCGCCTGACTCGCCGTAGAATGGCGTTCTGTCCAGGATCACCTCGACCGTCTGCCCTTCGCGCGCCTCATTGGCGACCTTGCCTTCCCGGACAATGGCCCTGACGATCGATTCGGCATGCAGGGTGTCGTAGCCGATGAAGTCGCTCGCTCCGATCTCGGCTTCGAGTTCACGATAGATCGAGGCGATCGCCGCGTCCTCGCCGACCCACGCGGCCCGGGCGCGCTCCCTCTGGATCTCCATCTCGCGGTTGAAGCCATCCTCGTCGATTCTCAATCCGTTGTCCATCGCCATGTCGCGGGCGAGATCGAGGGGAAATCCAAAGGTATCGTAGAGACGGAAGAGCTCGCCCCCGGGAATAGTGGTTTGACCGGAGGCCTTGAGAGTGTCCATCGTCTCATCGAGCATTCTCATGCCCTGTTCGAGCGTCCTCGTGAATCGCTCTTCCTCGAAGAGGAGGACTTTCGAGGCGCGCGTCTTCTCGTGGATCAGCTCGGGATAGGTATCGCCCATGACTTCGACAACCGCGTCGACGAGACGGTGGAGAATGGGACCGTCCGCGCCCAAGAGCTTTGCGTGACGCGCGGCCCGCCGCATGACCCTCCGCAAGACGTAGCCTCTGCCTTCGTTCGACGGCATAAGCCCTTCGCAGAGGAGGAAGACGATCGCCCGGATGTGATCGGCGATCACCCGCAGAGAGACGTCTTTTCGAGGATCTCTCCCGTACGGTGCGTTCACGATGCCCTCTATGGCGGCGATGATCGGCGCGAAGAGGTCGGTGTCGAAGTTCGTTTTTTTCCCCTGGAGAACCGCCGATATCCGTTCGAGGCCCATCCCTGTATCGATGCTCGGCTTCGGGAGGGGCGTGAGCGTACCGGTATCGTCTCGATTGAATTGCATGAACACGAGGTTCCAGAGTTCGAGGTACCGGTCGCAGTCGCATCCGACGGCACAGTCCGCTCTCCCGCACCCCACATGTTTTCCCTGGTCGATGATGATCTCCGAGCACGGGCCGCACGGTCCCGTGTCCCCCATTTGCCAGAAGTTGTCTTTTGCCCCGAGTCGCACGATTCTCTCCTCGGGAATGCCGATATGGCGAGCCCACAGGTTCGCAGCTTCATCGTCTTCTTCGTAGATGGAAACGGAGAGCTTTTCTTTCGGCAGTCCGAAGTGCTCTGTGAGGAGCTCCCAGGCGAAGGACATCGCCTCTTTCTTGAAATAGTCTCCGAAGGAAAAATTGCCGAGCATCTCGAAAAATGTGTGGTGGCGGGCGGTGTGTCCGACGTTCTCTATGTCACTGTGCTTTCCGCCGGCCCTCATGCATTTCTGGCAGGACGCTGCGCGCGTGTAGGGGCGTTTTTCTTCGCCGAGAAAGAGCGCTTTGAACTGCACCATGCCCGCGTTGACGAAGAGCAGGGACGGGTCGTGTCGCGGCACCATGGGCGAGCTTTGCACAATGGCATGTCCCCGCGCCTTGAAGTAGTCGAGAAATGCGGAGCGGACTTCCGAACTCTTCACGAACCGTTTTTCCTCGAGCGTGTCGCCTTCTCTACTTCACGTAGACGAGTTTTCCGTCGAAAAAGAAGAGTATCCTCGTGCCTACCACTCCCATGGTCACCTGTTCCGTATAGATCCACTCTTCCCTCGATTTTCCCTCGAACGGCTCGAGCATCCTGATAGAGCTCGGCGCCCCCCAGGCGTACCGAACCTGATCCTTCGTCATGCCCAGGTCAATGGTGCCCTTCCGAATCTGCTCCTGGATGCCCGCGGGGTAGCCTTTGATCTCATCTTCGGTGTACCGGACCGATTGCGCGCAGCTAACCACTGCGACGCAGATGAAGAGAATCGTTGCCGCAAACGCTTTTCTCATCGCTCATCCTCCTTCTTCTTTTGGTTGTCCCTGAAAGCTTTCATGATGACCTCCGGCGCGTATCCTCTTCGCGCAAGCTGGCCGAAAAGTCTCCTCTTGACGGTCAGCGGAGGATAGCGCTCGAGCGCCTTCGCCTTCTTCCCTATGAATTTCAGCGCGTTCTCGATGTCTGTCGTTATATCGTCAGCGAGGAGGGCATCAGCAATGTGCGTAGGGATCCCTCTTTTTAAAAGGACGTTCCGGACGCCCGCCCGGCTCAGCATCTTATGCGTCAGCGCGTTTCGTTTCAAGGATTCAGCCAGCGCGACGTCGTCGATGAGGCCGCTCTCCCGAAGAGAGCGCACCGTGGCGTCGATCACCGCGGGGCTGAAACCCTTTTTCGACAGACGCTCCTCCATCTCCTTTTCGCTCCTCGCTCTGTACGCGAGGAGTTTCAATGCGTAGCGCCGTGCCTCATATGCCGAATCGGTCGATCTGGATCCCATCCTTTCCCTGCGTTTTTTCGGGCCTGAACGAGAGCTGCTCCTCCACGCTCATGTCGCTCGTGGACTGAACCCCCTTCACCTTCAGGACGAAATCGTCGGGGTTGGAGGCCCTCCTCAGCGCTTCTTCGTACGTGATCAAGCCGGACTTGTAGAGTTTGAGAAGCGACTGGTCGAACGTCTGCATATTGTAGTGAATGGCGCTCTGTTCGATGACATCCTGAATCAGTTTGGTCTTCTCCGGATCGACGATGCAGTCCTTGATCGTCGCGGTCGCGATGAGGACTTCCACCGCGGGGACTCTTCCCCTGCCATCCGCCCTCGGCATGAGCCGCATCGATATGATCGCCCGCAGGACAGATGACAATTGCAGACGGACCTGCTTGTGCTGATACGGAGGGAAGACCGTAATGATGCGGTTGATCGTTTCGGTCGCATCGATCGTGTGCAGGGTGCTGAGAACGAGGTGTCCCGTTTCCGCCGCGACGAGCGAGGTATGGATCGTCTCGAAATCGCGCATTTCCCCGACGAGGATAACGTCGGGGTCCTGCCGGAGCGCCTGTCTGAGCGCCCTGCCGAACGATTCGGTGTCGGAACCGATCTCTCGCTGATTGATAATGCTCTTTTTGTCCCTGTGAAGATACTCGATCGGGTCCTCGATCGTAATGATATGGCGCGTTCTCGTCGTGTTGATGAGGTCGATCATCGCGGCGAGCGTCGTCGATTTGCCGCTGCCGGTCGTGCCCGTCACGAGGATGAGACCCCGCTCTGCGGCGGAGATTTTCTTGATTACTTCTGGGAGGAGCAACTCATCGATAGTCGGGATCCTCGTCGGGATCACACGGAAGACCAACCCCGCGGTTCCCCTCTGCATAAAGACGCTGCAACGAAATCTCCCGAGGCCCGGAACGCTGTAGGCGAGATCGATGTCCCGTTTTTTCTTGAAGAGATCAGTTTGCCCGGGCGTCATGACGGAAAGCGCCATCTGCATGGCGTCCTCATGGCTCACTTTTCGCTCGGTCGTCAGCGGCGACAGATCGCCGTGAACCCTGACGATGGGGGGGGATCCGACTTTTATGTGGAGGTCGGATGCCTCGAGTGCCTGCGCTTTCTGGAGTAATTCGTTGACGTCCATGGTTACCTCCCCTTTTTTGCCGACTCGAGGATTTTCGCCTCGATTTCCCGGGCAATATCGGGGGAATTCTTCAGGAATTCCTTTGCGTTTTCCCTGCCTTGCCCGATGCGGTTGCCCCCGTAACTGTACCACGCTCCGGATTTCTCGATGATCCCCCGCTCCACGCCGAGATCGACGAGTTCCCCGAAACGGGATATCCCTTCGTTGAAATAAATATCGAATTCGGCCTGTCGGAAAGGCGGCGCGACCTTGTTCTTGACGACTTTCACGCGAACCCTCCCGCCGATCGTTTCCTGGTTCTCCTTCAGGTTTTCTATCCGTCGGATATCGAGCCGCATGGATGCGTAGAACTTGAGCGCGGTCCCTCCCGTCGTCGTTTCCGGACTTCCGAACATGACCCCTATTTTCATCCGTATTTGATTGATGAAGATCACCGTCGTCATGGACTTCGAGATAGCCGCCGTCAGCTTTCTAAGTGCCTGGCTCATGAGGCGTGCCTGCAAGCCGGGGAGCGAGTCCCCCATCTCTCCCTCTATTTCGGCTCTCGGGACGAGCGCGGCAACGGAATCGATCGCGATGATGTCGATCGCTCCGCTTCTCACGAGGACTTCCGCGACTTCGAGCGCCTGCTCCCCCGTGTCGGGCTGCGACACCAGCAAGTCTTCTATTTTTACCCCGAGCTTCTGCGCGTACGTGACGTCGAGCGCATGCTCCGCATCGATGAAGGCGGCCGTTCCTCCCTGCAACTGCGCCTGCGCGATCGCGCTCAGCGCGAGCGTGGTCTTGCCGGACGCCTCCGGACCGAATATTTCGATAACCCGGCCCCTCGGGTATCCGCCGACGCCCGTCGCTATGTCGAGGGAGAGGGAACCCGTGGGGATGACCTGTATCCCTTCAGCGACTCCCTCCGCCCCAAGGCGCATGATGGCTCCCTTGCCGAAGTTCTTCTCGATTTGGTTGATGGCAACCTCGAGTGCTCTCACCTTATCTTTCGATATCATCTTTCCTCCACATATCCGATACGTTTTTTGCGTTCATTACGCAGTGGCTGCGCCTCCGAGTGGAAACGAATGGAGACAGGTATACAGCGGTCCTCCGGGTTTCAGATCACTCTTCATGAGGTGGATCCGGTCGACGAGGACATCGCCGAAATGTTTGTTCCGCGCCGATAGAAAGTCTTTGAGGAGCATGAGCATCCCGCGCTGGTTTCGTACCCGTCCCAGGGTGAGGTGCGGGTGGAAGGATTTCGTATCCCGCTGGATTCCGATCGAGAAGAGGGCGTCTTCTATGTCGTTTCTCAATTTCTCGAGGTGGTCTGAATTCTCGATACCGACCCAGAGGACCCGCGGATGCCTCTCGTTTGGAAACGCGCCGGCGGATCGGACACGAATGAGAAACGGAGCGCAGAGGGAGAACACGCGGGCGAGGCGATCCCGAATCGCCGAAAGCAGCGTTTCGGGCGTTGCGCCGAGGAATTTGAGCGTCAGGTGGAGGTTGTCACGGACTACCCACGTCACGTTCGCGTCGTGTTTTTGCAGGATGTCGATCAGGTCACCGAGTTGACGTTTTATCTCTTCGGGGATGTCGATGGCGATGAAGAGCCGCAGATTCATGAGAGAGAAGAGAAGAACCCGGGATGTGCCAGGAACAGAATCCGGAGCACGCAGTTCGTATAGAGCGCTGCCAAGAGATCATCGGCCATAATGCCAAACCCTCCGCGTAACGACGATTCAAGGAGACGTATCGGAAACGGTTTTAGTATATCGAAAAGCCTGAATAAAAAAAAAGCGGCGAGGAAGGAGGGTGCGCTGAGCGGAATGAAGAGCAACGAGCAGAGACAGCCGCATAATTCATCGATGACAATGTGCCGGCTGTCTTTCGCGTCGAGAATCCTCTCGGCGCGGTGTGACGCAACGATTCCTCCAACGAAGAGGACGAGCGATAACAGGACATGGGTGAGGGTGGTTGGCCGGAGGATCGTCAGGATAAGCAGCCCGATCACGGTCGCATACGTTCCCGGCGCTCCCGGAATATAGCCGATGACGCCGAGTGTCGCGATCCATTTTAGTGCGATGTTTGAAAATCCGTGCACCGGTAACCCCGCGCTTTCCTGATCCCTCATCTATCGTGTTACTTTATGAGAGGACGGTTATTTTGTCAATTAAACTTTGCATATTGAGGGGTTATTTTTTTGTATTGCAAGTAGATTCTCGATTCACTATCATAATGATATCGTTTCAAGGCGAAATACTTCGATGGATGCGGATCACGTTCGGCGACATTCCGGTATCGACGCATTGATTCTCGCGGGAGGTCAAAACAAAAGAATTCCTGTTCCAAAGGGGTTGCTCATCGTAGATGGCGAACGTCTTATCGACCGAAACGTGCGTCTTCTGCGGCGCGCATGCGATCGGGTCTTTATCTCTACCGACCGTCCTGACGTCTATTTTTACACCGGAGCCCTTCTCGTTGGGGATACCCTGCCGCAGCGAGGCCCGATGACAGGGATATGCTCGGCACTGAACATTCCGGACGTTTCACTCCTGTTCGTCGTCGCATGTGACATGCCATTTATTAATGTTATACTTATGCAGCGCCTCATTGGAGAATGGGATAAACGGTGGGATGCCGTCGTCCCGATGCACAACGGGAAGCCGGAGCCTCTCTTCGCCCTGTACGGGAAACGGTGCGCCGCCCTTATGGAGGAGAGGGTGAAAGGCGGTGACAGGAGTGTGCAGCGTTTTCTCCGCACGGTGCGCGTCCGCTTCGTGACGGAGGATGAGGTGAGGAAGTACGATCCTGAAGGAAGGACTTTCGTGAGCATCAACACTCCGGAGGATTACCGGAGAGAGACAGGAGGAGATATATGTTCGGATTAGGCACGCAGGAGTTAATCATCATCCTGATCATCATCGTCGTGCTCTTCGGGGCAACGAGACTGCCTCAGATCGGGAGTGGCATAGGGCAAGCGATCAGAAATTTCAAAAAGAGCGTCCGCGAGGGTGACGAGATTGACGTAACCCCGGAGAAAGAGTCGAGGGAAAAGAAAAAAGAAAAAATAGAAAAAGAAGAAGGTGCGTAGAGGACCTATCGCAGAGATCAACCTTTCGGCGATATCACACAATCTCCACTTAGTACAACGGCTTGTCAATACCCGGCCCGTCATCGCTGTGGTCAAGGCTGACGCGTATGGCCATGGCGCAGTTCCCGTCTCAAGGAAACTCCTCGAACACGGAATAGCCATCCTGGCGGTCGCTTTCGCTGGCGAAGCGAAAGAATTGCGCGAATCCGGGATCGACGCACCGATCCTCGTCCTCTTCGATCACGGAGACGTCAAGGACTACTTCGAACTCGATCTCATTCCTGCCATCTCCACGGTCGATCTGGGCATCCGCTTCTCGGAGGAGGCCCGAAAGAGGGGCAGACCGATCTGCGTCCATGTGAAAATCGATTCGGGCATGGGGAGGCTTGGTCTGTTCGGGGACGACGTGGTCGAGAATGTGTTTCGTATTTCCGAAATGCCGGGAATCGAATTGTCGGGTCTTTTCAGCCATTTTTCGGAGGCCGACCTCGCTGACAACGCGTTCGCCCGCGAACAGCTGGGGCGGTTTCTTCACGTCAGGGAGCGCGTGCGCAAACGAGTCGGCAGACCGTTTCTCGCGCATATCGCGAACAGCGCGGCGGTATTGACATTCGAGCAGGCACACCTCGACGCGGTCCGTCCCGGTATCATTCTCTATGGGTGCTCGCCATTTCCCGCCAGATCCGATCCTCGATCCCGGAGGTCGTCCGTTGAATTTCGCGCGTCGGGAACGGACGACCGGCGTCACGAGGAATTTGGTGAGAACGCGCAACGAGAGGGGGATTTTCTGCCCGCGATGACGATCAAGGCAAAAATTCTCGATATACGCAGGGTGCCGGCGGGAACGCCGATCAGTTACGGGAGGACGTTCATCACGAAGCGGCCGAGCACGATCGGCGTCCTTGCGATCGGATACGCTGACGGCTACAACAGGTTTTTTTCGAACAATGCGGACGTCATCGTCAACGGGCAGCGGGTGCCCGTCGTGGGGAGGGTCTGCATGGACCTGACCATGGTGGACCTCACGGATGTGCCGGGAGTAACGACAGAAGACGATGTGATTATCATGGGGCAGGACCGCGGCTGCAAGGTCACCGCGGACGAACTTGCCCGGCGAGCGGGGACGATATCGTACGAAATTCTCACATCCCTCGGACGGGGAGCGCATCGCGTTTATGTTGAGGCTCGTTGAACTCGTTGGCAGGATCCTGATGCGGTTTGCCGAGAATCTCGGCAGCATCGTGATTCTCTTTGCCGTCACGATGAAGCACCTCGTCGTTCCGCCCTACGAAGTGAGGAATACCTTTAAACAGATGCTCGAGATCGGCGTCCGCTCCATCCCCGTGGTACTGATCACCGCGGTCTTCACGGGTATGGTGTTTGCGCTCCAGACGTTCACGGGATTCAAGAGATTCGGGGCAGAGGCACTCGTCGGGACGGTCGTTGCGCTCTCGATGACGAGGGAACTGGGCCCCGTATTGACCGGGCTGATCGTGGCGGGGAGGGCCGGCGCTGCCATGGCCGCGGAGTTGGGGACGATGAGGGTGACGGAGCAGATCGACGCTCTCGAAACGCTCGCGACGAACCCGGTCAAATACCTCGTCGTTCCGCGTTTTGTCGCGGGGCTGCTGATGTTGCCCGCTCTCTCGATCGTCGCAAACATCACAGGGATCGTCGGAGGATACGTCGTTACCGTCGGTCTGTTTCGGGCGAGTTCCGTTGTCTACTGGAATAGGACGTGGGATTATCTCGAGGCAAGCGATATTTACAATGGATTGATCAAAGCGGCTTTTTTTGGAGGGAGCATCGCGCTCATTAGTTGTTACAAAGGATTCTATGCGAGCGGAGGCGCCGAAGGGGTGGGGAAGGCGACCACCGGAGCGGTCGTCCTGTCGTCGATGACGATCCTCATATCGGACTACTTCCTCTCCGCATGGCTATTCAAATGATGGGCGAGCGAAGACTGTGTCGGTCGTACCACCCGGGGCCATTACGAGCATGAAGGAGCACGTGATCGAAATCGTCGACGTGCACAAGTCGTTCAACGCGAACCATGTGCTCAGAGGCGTTTCTCTCACCGTTTTCAAAGGCGAAAGCATGGTCGTGATTGGCGGCAGCGGGTCCGGGAAGAGCGTCCTCCTCAAGCACATCATCGGGATCCTAAGACCGGATACGGGGAAAGTGTTGATCAAGGGCGTCGATCTGACGACACTCTCGGAACGCGAACTCTATGACGTTCGGAAGAAATTTGGTATGCTGTTCCAGATGTCGGCTCTTTTCGATTCGATGCCGGTCTGGGAAAATGTTGCATTCGGCATTCTCAGAGAGCGGAAATTGTCGGAAAGGGAAGCGAGGGCGATCGCTGCAGAGAAACTGAAATTGGTCGGATTGAGCGGGGTCGAGGATCTTATGCCGGCAGCGCTGTCAGGCGGCATGAAGAAGCGAGTCGGTCTGGCGCGAGCCATCGCCCACGAGCCGGAAATCCTGCTGTACGATGAACCGACGACGGGTCTCGATCCCATCATGGCTGACGCGATCAACGACTTGATTATCGAGATGAAAAAGAGACTCTCGGTGACGAGTGTGGCCATAACGCACGACATGAACAGCGCGTACAAGATTGCTGACCGTATCGCAATGCTGTACGAGGGGCAAATCATCGAAACGGGTTCGCCCGAAGAGATCAAGAATACGGCGAATCCTGTCGTGAGGCAATTTATCACGGGGAGCGCAACGGGGCCAATCAAGATAGAAGGAGTTCACCATGAGAGGGTTGTCAACAGAGCTTAAGGTCGGTGCATTCGCCGTCTTGGTTATCGCAATTTTGGCGTTCATGACGTTCAAGGTCGGAGGCATCTACTGGATGAGAGAACAAGGGGATGTCTACCACATATACTTCAAGAACATCGCCGGCCTCGAGGAGAAGACGAAAATAAAGATAGCCGGCGTCGACGCGGGTGTTATCGAGAAGATCTCGCTGGAAAAGGGAATGGCGAAGGTGTCAATCCGCGTTCAGAAAGGGATTCGCCTGTTCAGCGACGCGAGCGCCGCCATTAAGGCGACGGGACTTTTGGGGGACAAGTACCTTGAGGTCAAGCCGGGCTCGATTGAGCCACCACTGAAGGATGGCGATACGATAGGGCAGGTTGTGGAGCTCGTGGACATTGACGATATGGTCAAGAAGCTCTCGAGTGTCTCCGAGAATATCAGCACGCTCGTGAGTTCGCTCAATGATGCACTCGGGACCGAGGAGGCGAAACGCTCGTTGAGGGAGACGGTGAACAACTTGAGTCGCGTGACGGCGAACCTCAACGAAACGATTATCGTCAATGACGAAAAATTGAGGAACGTACTGGACAATATTAAGACGCTCACGGCGTCGCTGAGCGACCTCGTGGAGAAGAATAAAGGGCCAGTCAGCGACACCGTGGGGAATCTGCGTGACTTCTCGGCCAACCTGAAAGCGGACGGACCGGCGCTCATCGCGAACCTGAACAGTGCGACGAGGGAACTGAGGGAGATGATCGAAGAGAATAAGCCGGCCCTCAAAAGTACGGTGGAGTCGCTCGACAGGATCACGAAACACATCGATGAAGGGGAGGGGACGCTCGGAAAGCTCGTGAAGGATGAGCGGCTCTATGAGAACATCAACAAGGCCGCGGCGGGCGTGGAGAAGACCTTTGGGGCGATCGAGCGGTTCAAGACGTTCATCGCCTTTCAGGCGGAATACCTGAGCAAAGTGAAAGACGGAAAAGGCTACTTCAGCCTCACCCTCCAGCCACGGCCCGAGCGGTACTATATCCTCGGCGTCGTGGGGGACCCACTGGGGAAGGTGAGAACGACCGAGACGGTGACCACGATCGACGGTGTCACGACCCGGAAGAAGGAAGAGGAGACGAAACAGGAGATAGAGTTCACGGCCCAGTACGCGATGCGGTACAGGGACGTGGCCCTGCGCCTCGGTTTGACGGAAAACACGTTCGGGGCGGGTGCCGACTATTTCTTCGACGGGGATCGGGGAAGGATTGCGATCGATGCCTGGGATTTCTCGAACAACGAGGAGTCGGCAAAGAACCCGCACATGAAGGCCGGCGTCGATTACTTCATTTTCAAAAACCTCTTCGTGTCGGCAGGTGTCGACAATATTTTGAACAGAAAGTGGCGCGGGGGATACGCGGGCGTCGGAATCAGGCTCGAGGACGAAGATCTGAAATACATTCTCGGAACTATGCCGGCAGTCAGATAGCCTGGCGTGGTCACATATATCTGTAATGAGTCATCTCGTGAGAAAGGAGGTGAAACAATGAGGATCCCCTTCATGAAAAGCATTTCGTGGTATCTCGTGATCGTGGTGTTTCTCCTGAGCATCGTGCCGCGCGGAGAGGCAGCCCTTGCGCCGTCCGAAGTCATGAAGCTCGCGACCGTCGAGAGAGGAGCGGACATCCAAAAGATCCGTCAGGTTCTCGAAATGAAAGCAGTGAGCGAACGGCTTGGACAGATGGGACTGACTCCCGGAGAGATCGAGCAACGGCTCGCTTCTATGAGCGATCAGCAGATTCATCAGATCGCCCTTCAACTCGACGATCTCAGGATCGGGCAGGCTGACGCTCTGGGAGCAATCATCGCACTGCTCGTCATCGTCATTCTCGTTATCGTTATCCTGAAGTTGACGGGGCATAAAGTCATCGTCACGCGATAGATCCAATCGAATGCGCATCTCCCCACTTCGCATGAAGAGGGAGATGCGCGGAAAAGGGCGGTATTTTTCGGATTTGGTAATACAGCGGAACGGTGCGAAGGTGTCATGGTGATCGTGCCGAACCATCATACGGCTCGGAGGGGTCAATTGTGCAAGGAGCTGCCTCGCAGCCACCAGGGGCTCGTGTCGAGAGCGAACCGTCTCCTCGTACTTTGTGTGGCCTTGACGGTTGCGCTCTCGTGTGCGGCCACGCCACAGCGCATCAAGACGCACAACGCTCGTGTTATTTTCGATGTGCCGTTCTACCCGCAGGAGGAGTTTCAGTGCGGCCCCGCAGCGATGGCGAGTGTGCTGAGGTTCTGGAACGTGACGGTAGAACCGGATGAGGTCGCGGGCGCGATCTTCAGTAAATCGGCCCGTGGGACTCTCACCCTGGATATGGTGGAATATGCCCGGGGGAAGGGCCTGGTGACGGAGCAAGTGAGGGGAGACAGGGGTGTGTTGGTGCGGACGATAGACGCCGGGCGCCCCCTCATCGTCCTTGTCGATTTGGGCTTCTCTTTTTTTCAAAGGAATCATTATATGGTCGTGACGGGGTACGCGGACGACGGCGTTGTGGCGCACTCGGGGAAACATCCGCATAGACTGATTACCTGGAAGGAGTTTCTCCCGGCCTGGGAGAAGACCGGCTACTGGACGCTCCTGATCGCAGAGCCGTGAAGAGCAATCGTGCGGAAATTCTCTCCTCGCTATTGTGCTTGTTATTCGCTCTTTTCCTTACGATGACTATGAGTGGATGCTCGTTCCCCAGAATTATTGTCCTCGACGATCCCTTGAGTCCCGAAGAACATTTGAATCTGGGCGTCGCGTACGAGCGGAACGGGGAATACGACAACGCACTGAACGAATACGTTACGGCTTCGAAGAAACTTCCTGTCGCCTTCCTCTACATGGGAAATATCCATTTTTTGAAAGGTGAGTACCCGGAGGCAGAGCGTTACTACAGGAAGGCGATCGATAAAGCCCCGCAGAACGCTGACGCGTACAATAACCTTGCATGGCTGTACTACGTCAAAGGGGAACGGCTGTCTGAGGCCGAAGAGCTGGTTCTCACCGCTCTTCGCTTGAATCCGGAGAGAAAAGATATTTACGAGGATACGATCCTGAAAATACGGCAAGCGCGACAGAGGAAAACCGAAGAATAAGTATAAAGTAATACTTTAAGGTATACTGCACAATCATCTGTTATTGAAGAACATAAATTTAAAATCTCTCGATAAGACTGGCATCGAAGGATTTATCCGCAGTCTCGATCTCCCGAGGTATCGTGCACACCAGCTCATCCTGAGGTTATACCGACACGGCGCGGCCGATATGGACGAACTCACCGAGTTTTCCCTCGGTCTCCGCGCCACGATTCGGGATAGAGCCTTCATCAGCAACCTGAGGCTGGACGATCGGGTTCGATCATCGGACGGGACGGAAAAATTTCTCTTTGGGCTCGAGGATGACGCCGCGATCGAAGCGGTGCTCATACCGGAGGGGGGACGGAGAACACTCTGCGTGTCTTCTCAGGTGGGGTGCGCAATGGCATGCCGTTTTTGCCGGACCGGTGCCCTCGGGTTACGACGAAACCTCAAGGCGTACGAGATCGTCGATCAGGTCATCGCCGTCAACCGGATGATCTTTCCGGAGCGGGTCACGAACGTCGTTCTCATGGGCATGGGGGAACCGCTCGCGAATTGCGACGAAGTGATAGACGCCCTCTGGAGGATGGTCGATTTTATCGGGATCTCGAAGAGGAGGATAACGGTATCGACGGCGGGTATCGTGCCTGGAATTGCGGCCTTGAGCGAGAGAGCACCTGAGGTAAACCTCGCTATTTCCCTCAATGCGACGACCGACGAGGTGAGGAACCGGATCATGCCGGTCAACAAGCGATACCCTCTCAGAATGCTCCTCGGGGCGTGCCGCAAATTCCCGTTATCGCGCGGGAGGAGGATTACAATCGAATACGTCATGATGGACGGCGTCAACGATTTTCCCGAGGACGCGCGAAGACTCGTGACATTGCTCGCCGGCATCCGCTGTAAAGTGAATCTGATACCGTTGAACCCGTTTCCTGGCTGCGACTTCAGGAGGCCGCCGAGTGAACGGGTCCTCGCGTTCCAGGCGATTCTCATGCGTCACAAGGTGAGGACGCTCATTCGCGAAAGCCGGGGGCAGGACATCCTGGCGGCATGCGGACAACTCGCCGCCGCGCGAGAGGGCGGCGGATCGTGAGAGCGCTTCTTCGATGGCTCTTTGGAAGGAAACGAGCAGGAGATAGTTCTTGCCTTTTTTTGTATGGACGGTCCGATGGTCGAGAACGCACTCTCTCTTTTTTGGCGGCGCCTTGTTTCCCTGAGCCTGTCGAAGGGTAAGTGCCTCCTTATGCTCGTCCCTTTTTCTATGGTCGATTACCGGATGCGGTGGAAAGCGGGATTGACGACGATGCCTTTTTTCGTCGCGAATCCGGATGGCATGAACTCTGTCGTATGCAGGATCGAAAACGTGCCATGGCGATTGAGCACGATGACTCCCGCGTGGCCCCCGAGGCGGAGGAGTTTCCGGAGAGAACGCTCCGCTGCGCGGAGAGGGGTGAGGCGCCGCATACTCATGCAAATCTCTTTGGCGAGGACGAGTCTGATGATGAACTCGCCGATGCCGGTGCACGCGACAGCGCCGAGGGAATTGTCCGCGTAGAGGCCTGCGCCGATGAGGGGGGTGTCGCCGACGCGGCCGGGCAGCATCTGGGGAACCCCACCGGTCGATGTCGCGACCGCGAGGTTTCCACATCGGTCACGAGCGACGGCGCCGACGGTCGAGAAATACCGCGCGTAGAGGTGCGCGGCGGTGTCGCCTTGCTTTTTTAGCCGCTGACGTCGGCTGCGAAACCGTGCGTCTCCTTCGGGGAGAGGGATGAGGTGGTGTGCGTCCGCGATCCTTCTCGCGCCGGTATTGGTGAGTGTGACATGGGGGAGTTCCATGACGATTCTCGCGGCCAGGATGGGATTTCGTACCCCCTCGAGGTTGATGACGGATCCGGCCTGGAGATTCGACCCGTCCATCACGGCTGCATCGAGTCTCCTCACGCCGTCCAGCTGAGGGGTTCCTCCCATCCCTGCGTTGAACGCTCCCGAGTCTTCCAGCCTCTTCACGGATTCTGTCACCGCGTCGAGCGCCGTCCCGCCCTCGAATAGACGACGAAAACCAGATGTCAACGCGGCGGAGAGCTGTTCGAGCGCTCTTTTCCGCGGTTTGCGAAATCCTGCACCGCCGTGAACGAGAAGCAGGGGTCCGTCGCTCTTCATCGCGGCACCACGCTCATGGCTCTACATCTCCACTAAGAGCGGGAGGTGGGTGAAGAGGAGGTAGGCTTTTGCCGGAAGAGAAAATATTTTTTCCGCGGCCTCCAGGTAGATGTCCATCTGAAAACGGTAGCGGTCGATCAGGTGAGGGAGCTCCCTGCGGTCGATGGGGTAGGTCTTGTAATCGTAGATGTGCGCGATCGCGTCCCTGAAGAGAATCCTGTCGATCCTCCCCCTGTAGACAGTCGTCTCTTTCCGGAGGACGAAGGGAATCTCGGCGAAGGCATCGCGGGAAGGAAGGATAATGTCCGCGAGATAGCCGGATGTCTCGAGTTTCGTAAAATCGTCGAGGACGGTGCGAAGAAGACGCGCGATCTTCTTTTCATCGGCAAGTTCCCTCCCGAAAAGAATCTTGATCCTTGACGGCAGATTCGCGGGGGACGTAATGCCTTTCGAAAGTTCCTCGAAGAGTGTGTGAAACACTCTCCCGATCAATACCCAATCATCGCCGTGCGTGGCGCGAATGTTCAGATCTTCGGTCACGTCCTGCCAGCGGAGAGGGGGCGTGTATGAGATCGGACCGGGAAAGTGCAGAGATGGCGCCGTTCGCTGCGGCGGCGATTCTCCGGCACCGACGTGCGCGGTCTTTCGGCAGAGCGCATCGACGTCAGCCTCCGTCAGAATCGTCAGCGAGTTCAGGTGTTCTCGGTTCTCCAGAATAGAGGTCAGCCGGCTGGTCCGCGGCTTCCCCGACCCCCGCACCCCGGTCATGCATAGGAAATCCTGTGCTCTCGTGACGGCAACGTAGAAGAGTCTCTTTTCTTCTTCGAGTTCTTTCTCCTTCCTCGCGCGAAAGTGATGGCTCTCTCTTCTCCTCCGCGCGTCGTCCTCGTAGGCAAGTGCGATGAGGTCGCCATTTTCATGAATGACGAGCGGGCCGCTCCGAGGAGTGCTGTCTTCATCGAGTGCGGGCAGAAAAACCATCGGAAACTGGAGGCCTTTCGCGGCATGGACGGTCATGATCTGGACCGCGTTCATTCCCTCGGCGCTGACGTGAGCCTTCGACTCTTCCCGCGTTCGCGAATGGATGAGTTTCTCCCGTATCGCGAGACGGGAGAGGCCCCGCGACTCGTATCCTTCGACGAGCGAAATGAACTTCCTGACGTTCGCGTGTCTCTGGCGATCGCGAACATACCGCCAGGCTCCCGTCTCGGTCAACGCATCTTCGAGAACGACAGCGAGCGGAAACCATTCGGATTTCTCGAGCCAAGTCGATAAGAGACGGTGCGCTCCGAGGACGTTCCTGTTCTTGCTCGTCGCGATCCTCCGGAAGAGGGGGTCTCCTTTCCGCTGACCGGCCGTCGCGAACACTGTCGGATAGTCGATAGCGAAGAGCGGCGAACGGAGCACGCAGAAAAGGCTGTAGTCGTCGCGCGGGTCGACGAGGAAGAAGAGGAGCTCCCGCAGCATCGCGACTTCCGGCTCGTCATAGAAACCGATTCCCTTCACGACGAGGAACGGGATGCCATGGCGCCGCAACGCATCTTCGTACACCGGGAGGTATGTCCGTCTCCTGAGGAGGATGGCCATGTCGCCGTATCGGCATTTCCTTTTTTCCGCGTGTTCCCATATTTCGTAGTCGTTGTTCAGCGAAGCTATTCTCCGCGCCAGAACCGATGCTTCGCGCTCTCGTTTCTTTCTCATGCCCTCGCCCTCGTCACCGTCGAGGAGAATCAGTTCGACACGTCCCGACCCATCCCGCGTCGCTTCGAACGGAGAATACGTCACACGCCAGGGTTCGGAGATTCCAGTCGGCATGAGGCGACCGAAAAGCTCGTTGACGAAATCGACGATCCCGGTGAGACTCCGGTAATTTTCCTTGATCGCCTCGAAGTGGAACTCCTCGCCGAGCCACGCAGCGAGTTTCTGCTTAACCTCGTGGAAGAGACCGACATTCGCCCCCCGGAACAGGTAAATGGATTGTTTTTCGTCGCCGACGAGGAAGAGGGTCGGAACTTTGCCCCGCTCTCTTTTCGAACCGATGCCGGAACGCCATTCCTCCGTCAATTTGTCGATGATCTTCCACTGGAGCGAACTCGTATCCTGAAACTCGTCGACGAGGATGTGGTCGGTGTGTTCATCGAACGAGTAGAGGATGTTGTGCCACTCCGGATTATTCACGAGTGCTTCGTACGCGAGGATCTCGATATCGTCGAAGTCGACCCATCGTTTCGCGCGCTTTTTTTCGGTGTAGCGATCGAGGCACCTCGCGTAGAGAGAGAGAATGTTCTTTTCCTCCTCGCCCACCGGATGCTGTTCCCTGACCAGCAGTTCCGGAAATGGCCTCATCTCATGGAGTTCGTGGACGATTCTCAGGACGCTGTCCCACCCTTTCACTCCTCTGTTCGTGATCATCGAGAAGAAGAGGTCGGGGCGATCGCGCTCTTCCATGAGGCATTCGTACACCGCTTCGGTCCAGAGGGTCGACGCGGCGAACTCGTCCAGAACCTCTATCGTGGGATCTATCCCGAGCTCCATGGCGAAGCGCTTGAGGAGCTTCAGGCAGAAAGAGTGAATGGTCGAGATTCTCATGAAGGGTATCTTGTCCCGGACCTGGGAGAAAAGTTCGGGGAACTCGGCTTCGATGATGCTCAAAATCCGCTCCTTCATTTCGGCCGCCGCCTTATCCGTAAACGTGATGGCGAGGATGTGTTCGATGCGCGATCCGCTTGCGAGCAGCGCGACGTAGCGTCGCGCGAGCTTTTCGGTCTTTCCCGATCCAGCCGGCGAAGAGATCATGACGCTCTTTCGAGCGTGCAGGTACTGTTCCATCTTCTCGATCCTCACGTCATGCCGTCGGTTTTTGTATGAACGGGCAGTACGGCCGTTCCGGGCAGTTTCTGCACGTCTGTTCCGTCAACGGAACAGCACGAAATTCCCCGCGACGCATCTGCTCGACGGTCGTTTTCAGAAAGGCGAGGCCGGCTGTTCCATAGTCGTCCATCGTGCATCCGGCTCTTCGGTCGTCACGGTTCGGGATCCACGTCAAGGACAGGTCTTTTAGGGAATAGATGCCGGCGCGCTCGACGACGAACCCCTGCTGTTTCAACAAAACCGCATAGAGAGGCAACTGGAGCGTGCTCCCCAGTTCCCGGATCTGCTTGCCGCTCAGCTGGTACGCGCCGGTTTTGTAGTCGAGAAGTTGGACGGTTGCGTTGTCGCTCGGTGACGGGACGTCTCCGGTCGTCTGTTCATCCCCGAGGACGCGAACGTCGCTCCTTTTATGCCTATCGACTTTCCTATCGACGCGGTCTATTTTCCCCGTGAGGGTAACACCCGGGAGAACTTCGCCGGTCAGAGAGAGTTCAGAGGCCATGAAGACGTACCCCTCCTCTGCAATGTCACGTTCTATTGCGCAGATTTCAGGGAGCACCCTGCGCATGGTTTCTCTCAGGACGGCCTTCCAGTATTCATCGACATGGACATGAGCGAGGATGTCGCGCAGTATTTCGTCGGTGCGCAGCCAAAGCGTCTCATAGTCCGGGAGTGGTCCCCTCACGAGCGCTTGCATAATTCTGTGCAGAATGGTTCCGAGAAGGGCCGCTTCCACCTCGAATGTCGCGATCTCGATCGGCTTCAGTGCGAGGACGTTTTCGATGAAGAATTTTCGCGGGCACGCACGGTAGCTATCGATGTCCGTGACGCGCAGAGCGGAGTTCTTCCCGAACAACGACTGTATGCGACGGTTTTTCATGCCGGTGATTTCCGAGATCGACGGACCGTGTTCACCGGAGTGCTTCGAGAGGAGTACCTCTTCCCTCGAGAGAATCCCGTAGGAAGGGAGCGAGAGCGCCTCGTTTCGCGCGAGGAACGAGGATGGCAGATAGCGCCTGTCCCCGTCCATCATCGCATAGCTCAAAGAATAGTGTTTCGCCACGGAGAGCAGGCGGCGAAACATCGCTTTCTGGAGAACGAGCCTCTTCTGAAGATTCATGAGGCCGAGCTCCGTCCTGACACTGTCCGGCAAGAAGTGGTCGATATCCGGTTGGGAAGGAAAGTCACCGTCTCTCAGCCCCCCGAAGTAGACGACGTCCGCATCGCAACCCTGTGCGTCCGCAAAGCGCAGGACGCGCACACCGGGGGTATCGGCAAAGGAAACGCTCGTACTCATGAGGCAATGCCGTAATACCTCCGTAAAGAAACGGAGGGTTACCGGCCGGCCGCCGGAAAAAACGTCCATGATGGGGAGTCGCGCGAGCAACTCGAGCACGTGTTCCTTCCCCTCGGCGGGCAAATGGCCGGGGTCGAAATCCAAGTCGGTCAGCAGTCGCGTGATGGATTCAGCGATGGCGCCGAATGGAGCGGACGACCTCATGGATTCGACGCGCGAGAGTTTCCTGAATACTTTCGCGAGATCTCTCGCGATCGTGGGAGACGCCTCCCGCGTGGTGGTGTACGTCTTCGTTCTCTCTTCGCTGTTCCTGACGAGGGACTCCCATTGCGCTTTCCCTTTGGCGAACGCGGAGGCGATGCTGAGAGAGGGGACGAATTCTCTCAGAACGGATGGGAGTTTTCTGAAAAAAGGAGAAGCGAGAAACTGTGAAAATTCGAGTCGGGGATAATCATCCGATACGGAATCGAGCAGGGAGAGAAGATCGTCGAACGGTCTCATCTCGGCGAGCGCCTTTTCCGATTGAAGAGAAAACGGGATGCCGTATTTCCTGAAGATGCGCGGCACCATGGCCTCGTACCCTTTCAATTCCGGGAAGACGACGAGAACCCGGTCAAGATCGGAAAGGCCTCCCGAGAGGTACCGGTGCTTAATGTCCCGCGCGATACCCTCGACTTCCTCCTCCACGCCCGGATACGCGCAATACGCGAGGCGTATCGTCTCTTCGGGGGGCTCCAAAAAAACTGTTTGAGATATAACGTATCTGTTGATGAAATCACTATATCTACTTGATAGAGAAGAATAATCAGATATTCCCGGCAGAGAGATGAGCGTTTCGCGTGCATTCCCGATCAGTGCCGCGATGATCTCCTCCTCTCCTTTGGAGGGTTCGACAAAGCCGTCGACGATGAGGACATCGTAATCGATCTTCCCATTTCTCACGAGCGACGGACATGCGCCAATGGCGTCATGTTCGTCGGCGGCACCGATCGCGAGGAGCCTGTCGCGATAGTTCTGAACCACCTCCAGCGCCTTCATTGCCCGCGTAGTCACATTGTCCGGTATCCCGCAGCGCGCGAACACTGAACGGATTTCGGTAGAGATGCCACTGACATCTCTGCCGGGATATTCCCGTGCGAGTTCTCGCCATACATGCGCGATATGGCACGAGTAACCAAGGGTCTCCCCGGACACAACCGAAAGTATTGCGGGAATGAGAACGTCCGGAACGAGATTGCGGTCTCCGTGCCAGGAGAAAAGTCTCCTCGCAAGCTGCGGTATCGTCACCATGACCGGCGGGATATAGCAATCCCCGGCGATCGAGCGAAATATCCTCTCCGCATGTCGGAGCATCGGTGGATCGGGCGCGAGGTAGAGGATTTTCGAGTAGTCCGGACCGCGTAGTATGTCCGTCGCTTTCGAGAAAAGGCAGGCGGTCGAATCTCTCTGCGAGGAGGAGGTATGGCAGAGCGTAATCGGCATAAATACCCGTGTTTCTATTATACCATCGGGCTTCCGCCCTCCTCGGGGCGTCGAACGCGGGGGTTCTCCCGGAAGCAGCGCGATCTTGCCATTTCAGGATAAATCGACGATAATACATGAAATTATTCATTGCATTCCCTGTCGTCGATGATGAGGAGTAATGTGATCGTCGGAAAGCCGTTCCTGAGCGCAGGTCAGATCCAGACAAAAGTAGGCGAACTCGCAAGGGCTATTTCGCGGGATTATGCGGGGAAGAATCTGCTCGCGGTGGGAATTCTGAAGGGATCCTTCATGTTCTTCCCCGATCTCGTGCGGTCCATAGAGGTGCCGTTGATGCTCGATTTCATCATCGCATCGAGTTACGTGAAGTCGCAGACGACGGGCGAGGTGAAGATCTACTACGACGTTCGCGAAGACCTCTCGGACAAGGATGTCCTCCTCGTCGACGACATCGTCGATACCGGCATAACGCTCAATCACATCCGGGAGAGGATCCTCGCGCGCGCTCCGCTGAGCCTTAAGATATGCGCTCTTCTCGATAAGAAGGAACGGAGAGAGGTCGACGTGCCGCTGGATTACGTGGGATACGTGATTCCGAACCACTACGTCGTGGGGTACGGTCTCGACTATGACAATAAGTATCGCAATTTGCCGTACATATCGATCTTTCGCAAGAAAGCCTGAGGTCGCGAATGTTTGAATTGATGATCGAAACGCACTTCTCTGCAGCGCATCAACTGAGAGGGTACAGAGGGCATTGCGAAAAGCTTCACGGCCATAACTGGAAAGTGCAGGTTTACGTCATGGCGGAGAAGCTCAATGATGTCGACCTCGCGATCGATTTCCACGAATTGAAACGCTTGACCGACGAGGTCCTAGAGCCCCTCGATCACGGTTTCCTGAACGACGTCTTTCCTTTTACGGAAAAGAATCCGTCTTCGGAGAATATCGCGAAGTGGATCTACGACTCGCTCAAGAAGAAGCTCCTCGACACGAACGTGACGCTCTCCGGTGTCACGGTGTGGGAATCGGAAACGGCATCCGCGACCTACTTTGAGGAATGACCGTCGGCTGATGTGACATGCCAATCCGCGTCGCGATAGGGTGCCACAGTTACCTCCTCGGCGAAGGGATCAAGAAGCTTTTTCGGGACGACGACGGCATCGATGTGATCGGTATCTTCGACGAGGGGGGAGACCTCGGCGAGATACTCAAACTGGAGCCGGACGTCATCCTCGCAGATTTCAAGATTTTTCGCTTTTTTCCGATCGACTTGCCCGGGGAGTCGACGTCGAAGGTTCTTCTCATCGGAGATCGGGCGTCATTTTCCGAGTCAGAGAGGTGCCTGCCCGAGCTGCTCATGAGAGGCGTCTCCGGGATTCTCCCCCCCGATGCCGACGCCGGTGCCCTCAGAAAAGCGATAAAGGTAGTTGTGGCGGGAGAGTTGTGGATCGATCGTAAGCTGATGAAGGATGTCCTCTACACGATGACGCACACGGATCGCAGGATCGATCTGACGAAGAAGGAGAAGGAGATCGTGGCGCTCATATGCCACGGGTACCGAAACAAGGAAATAGCGCAGAAGCTTGCGATTACCGAGCAGACGGTCAAATCTCACTGCAACCGCATTTTCAAGAAGGTCGGTGTGTCCGACCGCTTGCAGCTCGCTCTCTATTCCCATCGTATCTGGCCGGGAAACATCTGAGGGTTTAAAACGAAAGTTGCGACCGCGTTCAAACTAAATTCTCTGCCGTTTCATCCTAAAAGGTTATTGCAAAAAAACGTCGTTTCGTGTAAAAGGGATGTGACTCTGTGTTCGTGAGAAAGCGCGGTATCTTTGCGAAACCATTGGCCGGGAGGGGTCACGGTGTGATCTTGCGTCTGACGTGTCCTCAATGCAGGAAAGACTCGTACAGCGCATCTGTCGAGAGGTTCAAGCCGTGCCCGTATTGCGGCGTGCTCTCAGCGGGAAATACGGACCAGAGAAGAGGAGAGAGGAGCGCCGGAAGGCAGAGACTCCTCTCTCGATGACATACCGGGGCCAACATCTTCGGGCCTGCACTGTGGACCTCTCCGGGAGCGGTCTCTGCGTGAAAATATTCGATGGGGCGCCTCTTTCGGCCGGCGACGAGGTGCAGGTCACACTCGATGAGAGAAACGTGCACGCAAAGGTGGTTTGGTCGACCGACGACGATGCACGGTCGTCGCTGCTTGCCGGTTTGAAGATCGTAGACGCTCCGTAACCCCCTTTTTCTCACCCCACTGTACTGACTTCCCCCGTGCGAGGAACAACGAGAAGGGCTATTTTCGTATTTAAAACGACAATCCGATAATGGTAGAATTAAGTCCCATAACGCACTGTCCGAACGCGGAGGAGGGAGAATGGACTATTTTTTGAACGATGACCAGATCATGATACGGGATCTCGCGAGGCAGATTGCTGACGAGAAAGTCGTTCCGGTGAGGGCCGAGCTGGACGAGAAGGAAGAGTTCCCCTGGGAGATTATGAAGGTGCTGGCGCAGGCCGATCTCTTTGCGCTCTTCATTCCGGAAGAATACGGCGGACTCGGTAAGGGAGCGCTCGAACTGTGTCTGGCCGTCGAGGAACTGTCGCGGGCATGTTTGGGTGTCGCGACGACGTACGCAGCGAACGCACTCGGAACGTATCCCATTCTGCTCTTCGGATCGGAGGAGCAGAAAAAGAAATATCTGCCCGATATCGCCGTCGGCAGGCGACTGGTCGCATTCGGTCTGACGGAGCCGAACGCGGGAAGTGATGCGGGCGGCATTCAAACGACGGCACGGCTCGACAATGACGAGTACGTTTTGAACGGGACGAAACAGTGGATTACGAACGGCGGGGAAGCGGACATCTATACGATCATTGCGTTGACCGACAAGGCGAAAGGGGCGCGGGGAGCCTCCGCTTTCATCGTCGAGAAAGGCACGCCCGGCTTCCTGTTCGGAAAGAAGGAGAAGAAAATGGGAATTCGTGCATCGTCGACCCGAGAGTTGATATTCGACAATTGCCGGATTCCCCGCGAAAATATCATCGGGAAAGAAGGTAGCGGGTTCATCGTCGCGATGAAGACCCTGGACAATGCGAGGGTCGGAGTCGGCGCGCAGGGAGTCGGAATCGCGCAGGGAGCGTTTGACGAGGCGGTGAGGTTCGCCCGCAAGCGCGTCCAGTTCGGACATCCGATCATCAGTTTCCAGGCGGTTCAGCACATGCTTGCCGACATGGCAACCGAGATCGAAGCGGCACGGGCGCTCGTGTACGCGGTCGCCAGATACATGGACTCGGGCGCCAAGGATGTTTCAAAAGCGTCGGCGATGGCGAAGGTCTTCGCGACCGACATGGCCATGAAGGTGACGACGAACGCGGTTCAGGTGATGGGAGGGTCCGGTTACATGAAGGAATACCCGGTCGAAAAGATGATGCGCGATGCGAAGATTCTCCAAATCTACGAGGGGACGAACCAGATCCAGAGGAACGTCATCGGGCAGGCATTGATAAAGGAAGCGGCGAGGAAGTGAATCCGAGCGCCGTGCACGTTTTGGGAGGAAACGCGATGAGCCCCGACGTCTCGGGGCTCATCATCGGATGGTGAAAAGTACGCTTACTGTTTCTCTCCCGTCAGGGCATCGGGAAACAATTCGGTTTTTGCGTCCCGCATCGCTTTTTCGATGAAATCCGCGACCTCTTTCCTCGTGCGCTCCTGAAGCAATCTCTGTTTCAACCTCTCTTTGACGGCGTCGAAGGGTTCCGTTGCTGCCTCTTTTTTTTCCTCGACTTTGATAATGTGATACCCAAACTGCGTCTCGACGATGCCGCTCACATCGCCGACGTTGAGCGCGAATGCCGCGTCCTCGAAGGGCTTCACCATTCGCCCTTTCGGGAAAAAGCCGAGATCGCCGCCTCGCGACTTCGATCCCGGATCGTCGGATACGTCCGATGCCAGTTTGGCGAAGTCCTCCCCCTCCTTGATCTTTTTCAGGAGAGAATCTGCCTTTTCCCTCGCCTTCTTCTTGTCGTCATCAGGAGCCGACGCGTCCACTTTCACGAGAATGTGACGGGCCTTGACCATTTCCGGCGTTTTGAATTCCTCTGCGTGGGTGTCATAGTATGTTTTCAGCTCGTCGTCAGAAATGGATATCTTTGCGGCGACCTCTCGCTTCAGATACTCGTTCGCGATGAAATTGTCGGAGAAGAATTGAAGCTGTTCTTTGATCTCCTTGTTCTTGTCGAACCCTTTTTCCTTCGCCAGATCGGATATGACAATGCTCTGGACGAATTGCTTCAAAACAGTCTCTTTCAGCTGGGGGTTCGACTCGAGCATTTTCTGACGGTCGACATCGAAATAATCGATGATCCTCTTGAACTCCGAGAGCGTGATCTTTCTGTCACCGATTTTCGCGATGACCGCCTCGTCTCCGGCACAGATCCCTGACCCGGCGAGCGCGGCGACGAGAAACAAGCTACCGATGGACGACAAAAGAATGCGCATGGGAAAGCCTCCTGAAAAAGTGGTACTCACCTGGCCGGTGAGCGCTCTCGCCACAACCACGTTGTGGTGAACAGCCATCTTTACACATGGTTCCTCAACATCAGTTCCATAGGATGCGGGTTGAGGTAGTACTGCTTCTGCAGATACGGGTCATTCAATTTTTTTACATAGTGATTGATGAGAACGAGCGGGACGATCAGCGGTACGTACCTCCTATGGTACTGCTCGGTGATCTCGACGAGCTCGCGCCGGTCATCGGGAGAGAGGCTCTTCTTGAAAAAACCGATGATGTGAAGGAGGACGTTCGTATTCTTTTTGACCGTGGCGATCAACTGGAGTGCTTCTGTGAGAATCTGCGCGTAGCGCGAAAGGAGTTCTTTCCGTTCATAGCGTTTCGCTTCCGCGACGAGACGTCCCAGCACGCTCAAGTGTTTCGGACTATGCGCCATGATCAAGAGTTTGTGGGACGTATGGAAGTCCACAAGGTCTTTCACCGAGGGTTCGTTTTTCGAGAAATCTTTCCATCTCCGGCAGAGGAACACTCTCTCGACGAAATTCTCGCGCAGCGGCGGGTCGTGCAGTCGTCCGTCGTCAATCACGGGAACCTGGGGAAAGTGCCGAACGAACGCTCCCCCGAAAAGACCGCTTCCTCGTCGGCTCGGCATGCCCGACGGCGTATAGACTTTGACGCCGGAGATGCCGGAACTGGGCGATTTCGCCTTGAAGATAAAACCGCAGAGCTCCTCCACCTCCAATTCTTTCAGTCTCTTATCGACCCATCTGCGCATGCCGTCGGTGTGGTCGATACCGGATCTGACGGTGACGAGTCGAGGGTTGTCGGGGTCGCCGACGAGACGCAAGGCCTCTCTGGGCACGGGAAGTCCGTATTCGACCTCCGGACAGACCGGGACCCACTCGAAATAGATTCCGAGCGTGTCCGTGATGTAGCGGTCCCACTTGTGCCCACCGTCGTAGCGGACATTGTTGCCCAGGAGGCAGGAGCTGATACCAATTTTTATTTTTTCCACCGCCCGGATATTGTATGCCCGAACAATCGTTCCGCGCAAGGAGATTCGCGACCCGGGTAGTTGACGGCACAGAGATTAACCTGCCGTTCAGAGCGTCTCTCGCTGTCCGCAGGGAACGCCGCCAGGCGGTTCGATAACAGCGACTCTCATCGTGAAAGGGGGCATCGTCCCGCACCGGAGAGGAAAGTTGTGATACAATTCTGCAGAAAAAAGATCTCGGAGGCTGCGTGATTCTCAAAGAATCCATACTCATACATGCGCCGATGGAGAAGGTCTGGCAGACGTTCATCGATCTGGCACGATGGACGGAGTGGAATTCGGTCATGCGTGACATCGAGAACGATGACGCGTGTCTCATCGACGGGAAGAACATCACGTGTCGCTTCCGGCCGTTCCTCTTTCCGGTCAAGGTGCACATTAAAATCCACGAGGTCGTGCCGCAGAGCCGCGTTGTGTGGTCCGCACAGAAGAAAGGATTGTTCGCGTTCCACGAATTCTTTTTTGAAGAGAAAGGCGGCGGGGTCGTCGTTACGAGCAAGGAGACTTTTTCCGGGGTCCTGAGCAGCGCGGGGGGCGTCCTGCTTCCGGAAAAGCGAATGAGGGAACTGACGAGGACTTTTCTCCTCGATCTGAAGCATGCCGCGGAAGGCCCACCGGTGCCGGCAGGACCGCTGAAGGGAGGAAGGCATTCGGTATGCTAGCGATCAGGATTGTCGTGGGGGACATCGTCATGGATGCCGAGCTTCTCGATACGAGGACGGCGCGTGCGATTTCCGCCGTGCTGCCGATAGAAGCGAAACCCCACGAGTGGGGTGACGAATTCTATTTCGAGATACCGGTGCGCATACCTCTGGACGAAACGGCGACGAAAGACGTGAGGGTGGGAGACATCGGCTATTGGCCGCCGGGCAATGCGCTCGCCATTTTTTTCGGGCCGACGCCGATGAGCAGCGGTCCGGAGCCGGTGCCCGCGAGTGAGGTCAATCTCGTGGGCAAGATCATGGGTGATGCGACGGTTCTCCGGAAGGCGAGGGGGGCACGGAACATCAGGATCGAGAAGAAGTGAGAAGCAGTGAGAAGCAG